>ULRN01026054.1_pt1 | contig 9656 bp, 6 predicted proteins | sample 1955461 | NCBI WGS metagenome assembly ULRN01 (sample SAMEA4835683, study PRJEB28245) | human gut metagenome | biome: gut microbiome; material: fecal sample | place: Denmark | collected 2008 | reverse complement strand
ATGTTTGGCAAGGAAGAGGAAGTCAGAGGTAAAATATCCAAGTTAAGAGATGCCATTGCTGTTTTTGCAGACCTTATCAAGGTTGAACTTTGCAAAAATGAGCAGCGAAGCAAGCTCTTGGTTGATGCCGTCAAGCAGATGAGACAAGAGAATGATGTTTCCTTAAAGGTATTGCAGGACAAACTTGAAGTGATGAACAATTCATCTCAAAAGAAGGTAGTCACCCATCGCTTTGAGCCAACTTCAAAGTATATTCTTCTTTTCATTGGCGGCTTGGCTCTTTCCCTTGTCCTCTCCATTTGGGGCAACCTCACCCTATGGCGAGAGCATCAAAATTGGGAGGAGGCAGACTTGAAGTATCGGGCATTGAAGATGGTGCTTCCATCCGATGACCCGAACATTCACTATATCGAAAAGCATTTCTCTGTTTGCCGAGATGAGAAAGTTATTGATGATGTAAGAAATCATGTTGCAGCTTACGAAGATTCTGTTCTCAAATACAATGAAATGGTACGGATGGCTGCATACAAAGACAGTATTGCTAAACAACTCGTGAAAGAATCTGATAACATTAAACGCACCATTAATAGCTCTAAATAGTTAATATTTGATGAGTGGCGAAGAGTTTTTCTTTGCCACTCAAAACTCTATCGTAACGATAGTTATAATAAACTTTCGCTTTCATCAGAATGCAATTTATTGTTTTCTAATACACATTCTTTACTTGTATTAGCATAGCAGTACACACAAAAATGTTTGCAAGTATTATACATACCGATATCTTTGCTTATCATACAACCACATACTTTTCTCTGCCCTTTATCCTTCATTCCTTTGGCATCCTTGATTTTATGTGGTTTTGATAATTGTCCAAACATATCCCGTTCTGGTAGATAGCCAGTATTTAAGTAATATATAAAGTCTTCATCGTCTGAAAATAGTTTCTTCATTAGCTCACCGTCAATGCAACGATTATGCTCTATGCCATATTGCTCCAAATCTAAGTCTTCGGCACAAGTTGCAAGAGAAATATTCCAGCCCTGTTCTTTCCAAATATCTCGTAGTTTTACCAACCCATCTACTATTTCTGTTTTTTGTGATTGGGTCAATTCTGAAGATTCAACATTATCTTTTGTAAAGCAACCTATCTCTTTTATTAGGTTACTTTGTACTTTACGATATGCTAAGACATCAACGAAACTAAATACAAGTTTGTCGGTATAACCCTTCAGCATATTGCCGACTTTCCACACTTTCGCCAAAAGAGTCCTTGGCGTAATCTCAGGTGTTACAATTAGTGGGTCAAAACGCCAAATAACCTTTTCTTTCCCAACCATATCTGATAGTTGTTTGAATGTCTTAACTCGTTGTTCAACAGATGGAACATTAGGCTCAAACCCTTCGTTTACATAGTCATTCAATGTTACTTGAAAGTAATAATGAATACCACGTGCATCTAATTCTTTCAGATAAGGAAGTATAGGCTTTGGATTCTTCGTCCAAAAAACAATAGCCTTTGTATTCTTGAAAGATATGTACATGGGCTTTTTGTTGAAAGGATTGTACCAGACACAATACCCCTTTGCCAAGCGGTTGAAAAACCACTTGGCATAAAAGGCTGGTATATCTGTAGAGCGACTTGCCGAGATGATGACAGGGGCTGTAGCCTCTACTCTTTCCCCTTTATCATTTATGATATAAACACTATTTGCCCCCATATCTTTTCAACAAAGCATTTTTAAGAGTTTCTCTCAAACTGTCAGAAAAATAATAAGCTTGTTTCTTTTTGAGATTACAAAAGCTGTTTATTACCTGACGATTGTCTAACTTGTCAATTTCTTTGTAATATTTATAACGCAAATTCTTTTCTTTTCGTACTTCTCCAATAAACCAATCGAAATCTTCATGAATTTTCGCTTGATAGCTTTGAGGAATATAATCCTTCATGTAGTCCCAAGCCTTAGGGTCTAAACTAAAGTATTCGTCGTTGCTTCTTTTGGATACACCAAGGGACGAAACAGAATTTGTAGTAGCAAACAATTCACCACTTTCTACCTTGTCGCAACTTTCTCGTTTTACTTTTTTCTTGACTCCTAATCTTTTTTTTAAGGCAGTCTGCAGCTTTGTAGCTTTGCTCCAGAAATCTTTTTTGAACAATGAGCCAATGAGGGAATCTATAGTATTCACTTGTTCTAAGGTTTCTTTCAATTCGCCCAAAAGTTCTTTTCTGTTCTTTTGCCGATTCAAAGTTTCCCAGATTTGCAAGACTTCTTCTTTCCAGGACGCCATTTGGGTATTTCCAAGCGAGCCCTTTTGAGACGAATATGGCTCAAGTTCCAAGAGTTGAGCTGAATCTCCAAATAGTTGTCCATAGATTTCTTTGTAAACCGCTGCTATATAAAATTTGTCGGAAAGCCCATACAAGTGGTCTGTAAAATCACGAGTCATATTGGCAAAGCCGTGTAGCTCTCCATAAATTGCATAAGCGATACGATAATCTGAAATCTGTTTACGTCTCATAAAAGAAAGCAAGGAACCCCATTCATTTCCTTTGGAAAGAACCGATGCCAATGAAGCTATCAGCATATAATCCCAATCGAAAGAAGCTTCTTGTCCTCTAACGTAGTGTCGCACTTGGTTCAATTGTTGCTTCAACTCACTGTCTGCCCACTTTTCTCCAAGCATATCTTTAGCTCTTTGGGTTATGGTATCAGAGATTTCTGCTTTGAATGTACTTATTTTCCCATTATAGTTTTTGGAAACAAATATCTCATTTACCAAGATTTTCAGTAACGCTTCATCTTCTTCTTTCAGATAACTATTCTTTAGCTTATGAAGTTGGTTGTTGGCAACGACAATCTCCTCATTTTTGACAGAAATGAGTTTTGGGGTCTTTTGCGCCTGCACACAAAGTTTCTGCTCTTCTCTTTCAAGCCAGTCAAAAGCGTATTGACCGTTGTCTATTCCCATGATTGAGTCCATAATTCTCGTTTGGTCAACTAAATCTGCACACGTCCAACCATTTCCCTTCAGTTTGTCTATTAACTGATTCAAATTTATGTCTGAGCGACAATACTTGTCCAACCCTGCCAAAGCAGGGGATTCTTTTTGAATATCATATATCATTGCTTCCAACTTTGTCTTTTGAGCCATCGTTGGCATCTTGTCTTCGGAAGATGCGATAGAAGAGAATAAGTCTTTTATTTCAGACAAGATGCTATAACGACGCACCCACTCTTTTGAAGTCGAAAGTAAAGCCCCAATATAATAGCCATACAACAATCCTTTCATCTTGTTGACAGTGATGTCATAGCTAATGCTCTTTGTGTTAAGTTCTACTTCTACCTTAATCTGAGGAGTTGGGTGCATATTGGAGAAGTCGCGAACGAAAATTTTCTTTCGGTACAGATTTACTAACTTTGTTTCCAAACTACTGTCAGACATAGATAGAGTTGTACGCAATGCATTTTCGTCAAAGAAAATAAATGACGTATTCCATGGATCTAAGTAAATAGTATAGTCGCAATAATAAACTCCGTCCACATTGGTTGGATGAAAGTCTATATCGGTCTGTAGCTCGATAAGCATAGGATGGTCTTCTACATCGCTTTTAGGGCGAGAAAACACAAAAGGCTTCTCGTATAGGAGTGTCACGTTTTCTATCCCATTCTCGGGAATTGTCATCCAACGAGAATATCCAAAGCCTCTTTGTCCGTAAAAGGCTTTTGGGGACACACTTTCACTTGACAATATATTATTGAAGTTGAAAGTAGAAGTTGGTATATATAATCTTTTCATCTTCCTAATCTTAAATATCTTCAATCTCTTCTGTTTCTTGAGCCATATAGAGGTTGGCTGGTATTTCTGTCAGCACATCTGGTAAGTCTCCACTATACATTACATACAAATCTTTGTATGTACGAGTCATAGCAACGTACAGAGCTTTTCTATTGCGATCTACATTTTTGACAAAATCCCATTTTTCTTCATATTCTTCCAACAGAGGAAGAAACACCGTCTCAAATTGCAATCCCTTTGCGCTATGATATGTCATGAGCTTAGGATTGGTCGAACTGAAATTCAGACTATCCACGCTACTTCTCCAGTCAGTTTTATCTTGGAAGCGCAATTCGCAATTAACTTCTAGCTCTGTTAGCATTCGACCAAAGGCTCTTACCATATCATTATGAGGCAACAATATGGCAACATCAGATAAGGAATTATTGGTAATAATTCTTTTTATCGCCAAAGCTTGTTCTTTTACTGTTGCATAATTCAACAGATGAGGCTTTGAATGTTCGGCACTTCTATAAGTGCTTTCTTCAAACTCTGGTAGTTCTACACCTATGTATTGAACGAATTTGGCAATTGGAATCGGCAAACGATAATTTCTGTACAGACTAAAGTCTTTAGGCTTATTACCTTTCGGAAGCAAATATCCAATGTCTTCCAAAGGTAAAGTTTGCTTTAATCCCTCAAAGATTGATTGTGCTGTATCTCCAAAGAAAAAGAAATGTTTGTTTGTTGCCTGTATAAACTCACGTATTTCCTCTTCTTCGAAATCTTGAATTTCGTCAACGATGACATAATCAGCCGAAGGACAACTCAGTCTGTTCTTCCACTGCCAATGATAATAAAAAGGTTTGGTCAATCCAAGTTCTTCACGCCCAGAATTCATATAATGGCACAGAGTCTTGGTGTAAACTATTATCTCATAATTGTCGCCACGTTCTTTCTGAATTCTTTGAGCTTTGATTAGCGCAAGAACAGACTTGCCGCTCCCAGCGCAGCCAGATATGACACATGATTTGTCTAAAGTGGCAGTCAACACTTTTATCTGGTCATCATCTAATTCCGACTCTTTTATCATCCAATCTTTCTTCATATCTATAGTTGTTTTGTTTTCATTTCATAATTAATCTCCATGCAACCTTGCTTCTGTCTTGTAAGCATTTTGAATGCGAAACAGTAAAACATTGGTTGTATCCGACGTTTTTCCCAACAACATGGGCATGTACTTCTTCAATGCCTTTATCAAGCATTTGGGGAAGCCATTCCTGAGATACGCAATTGTAAGTCGTTACATCGACTAACAACATCAAACCTCCAACTTTCAGCTTTGGCAAAAAGCATTTACATATATGGGCATACGCATTGTCTTGTTCGAATCTTTCTTTTGTTACAAATTCACAAATGGCCTTAAAAGTCAATATAATGTCAAATTGTTTGTCAATAAGACCGTCTATTAAGTTCAAATCGTAGAAGTCATCTATCTCGAAAGGCAAGATTTTATATTCTATTTCAAATTTTAGGATACTCCTATATTTGTTCACGATTGATTCGAACAAACGTAAGGCGTGTTGGTTTCCATCAAAGGCATAAATCGTTACCTTTTTGATATTTGGCATATTTTCGTTTGTCGCTTCCAAGAGACCAATGATTTCACCTCCTGTTCCACAACAAAAGTCAAATAGGGATAGTGTGTCTTTCTTTCCCCATCCATTACAGGCTTGGCGAAACCAATCTGACCAAATGCAATATGATTCAGTATAACTTCGAGGAAAATAAGTGCCAAGATAGTTCAACATATCTTTCTTGTCCCAGTCGATGACAGACATGTCCGAATTTGAACGACAATATTTTGCATTCAAACTTGAAAAAATATATTTGTCAAGCCATTGTGGCAGACTAACATTTGTAACCATCCTTTGACAATTTAAAAGCTGGCTACTACGGCTTATAGATTATTATTGCAGTTGATACATAAGAAAAAGCGCAGAGCCATTCTGTCACTCGTTCCACGATCGATAGGCCTTCGCATTGCCCTGTAAGTCGAAACGAGCAACGCCGAAAGCCCCACGCCAGTGTAAGTATATAATCTACTCTCCCTACCAACGAATGTATAAAACATCCGAAGACAATGAGAGCTGTATATAATACACCTCATGAGGCGTTCTGCATTGCTTTGTTTTTGACTTACAGTTGAATTTGCGAAGTTCATCGATCGTCAAAACCAAAGCGTACAAAAACGCCTTATACCATATGTATGTCTGCCCAACCTCTGCCCATCGAGGCTTTCGGTATGGGTATAGACGACACAAAGGTAACAATTTTATATCAGAATCCGTTTTGTTTTGCTGACAAAACTTAATTTTATGGCATGATTTAACATTATTAAATATAAATATGTCAAAGAAATCCACTTTTGCGATATTTTTCTTGCTAAAAAGTTTGTATTATCAATGATTATTCGTATCTTTGCAGCAACAGAACTCGTTTGCATCCCATCAGAACTGCAAGCGAGTCATTTTTATATATAGACATATGAATCAGAAACCAAGAACTATACAAGAGCAATTATGCCGACTTAAAGAAAAGGGCATGGTATTCAATGACGAACAAAAAGCCATTTCATATCTGTCAAGGATTAGCTATTTCCGCTTAAAATATTATTGGGTGGATATGTTGGATGACAATGCAGGATATTTCGTTGATGGCGCAAATTTCGACACGGTCATAGACAGATATGAGTTTGACAAGAAGTTACGTAATATACTTTTTGGTGCAGTTGAAATTCTGGAAGTTGGATTGCGTACAAAATTCATAACGACACTCTCGTTGGCAACAAATACAGGATTGTGGTATTTGGACGGTTCTCTTTTCAACAATCAGCAGTTTCATACAAACTTGGTGCTGGATATGAAATATGAGTTTGATAGAAATTCAGACCCTTTTGTGCGCCAATATATTATAGACCATTCCAATTGGGACAAGAACACTTTGGATGGAGATAATCCTGATGCGTGGATGATTTTTGAAACTGCTACATTTGGAACTCTTTCCAAAATGTACAAAAACCTGTTGAATCAATCTCCGTTGAAGTCGAGAATTGCCAATGAATTCGGTTTGTATTCTGCCCGAGAGCTTTCAAGTTGGTTGGAAGCAATTTCTGTCTTGAGAAATATCATCGCACACCATTCAAGAATATGGTATAAGATATTTTCCAAGAAACCGACCAACATCAACCGCCATAGGGATAATTGGATGCTTTCAGATTTGACTGAACACCAGCGTAAACGTGCTTTTAGTGTAATATCATGCCTTCTATATTTGTGCAATGCGATTTGTCCAGACAATACAGTTAAGCAGGATATAAAGAATCTTTTTGCTTCATACCCTAACATTCCTATATTCATGATTGGCTTCACAAGAGGATGGGAGGAAAATCCGATTTGGAGATAACAATTATAAGCAAATAAGAATTGTCATTTATGAAATCTCTTATAAATGGCAATTCTTCTTAATATTATGAAATTCTCCTGTTTTTGATTTTGGTATTTCAAAATCTTAAGAGAACTTAAAAATAGAGTAAAACGTATAGTTTTACAGAAATTAATTTTATCTTTGCACATGTATTTAAAGGCGTTCTTTGCATATTGCAAAATACAGAAACGAGCAGAAGTCCGCTCGTTTCCATATTGTTACCTATATTATATAGGCAAACGCCCAACTTCTTGATATTCAATCAAAGTTCAAATTAGAGCGAGTTAGGTTCTTATTGTTTTAGTATGGTGTTTCGTGGGGGATCAAGAGGTCGAACGTGTCGTCCTTGCCGTTTAGTGGCTTCGAAACTGGCATACAGCTACAAAGTTAAGATTTTTTTGTATAAGGGACAAATTTTTTCAACTCTTTTTGCGTCCCATGCCGAAAGTTTCTTCGCGCGCCCCTATCGGGGTATAGGTATGAAAGGAAGCGCAAGCACTCCCCCACTCCACCGCTTTCGTTGCGCAATGTTGACTTCGGGGCTACGATCATGCAAAGTGCCCTGTCGTGCAGCAAAGGGGGATCCATTGCTGCGCGACAGGGCACGAACTGTAGGAATCTACGGGGTGGCTCGTTTTACTGTAGTAGCTCGTAGCCCTTTTTCGTCCACTTCTTCATGTCGTCGAGATCGAGGTCGTCGCCGCTGAAGTCGTAATCGCTAAATTCAAAAGTTTTGTAGTCCAGAAGATGTTCTTTCAATTCTGCATCGTAATACCTAAGACTAAAAGCCACATTACCAGGAGGGCTATCCGTGTAGGCGATGACAAAGAGAAGGTTCTTGACATACTCTTTGCCAAACTGTGGCACGTCGAGATAGAATGTCTGGGCTGAGACTTGACGGCCTTGCTGGTCATCTATGAATGCAATCAATTCCAGTGAGGAGCATTGGTCGATTACCTTTCCCTTGAGATTCAGCTTTACTCCGACGGCCTCCTCTCCCTCAGAGAGCACATTGCCTGTACCCGTGATCTGCACTCGCTCGATGTTTTTGATTTCTAGCGTATTGCCAAAGCGTGTAAACTTCTCGGGGTCATAGAATTTTCCATCAACCACAGGGGTTGCATAGTAAAATTCGTCCCTATACACTTTAGGGAGATAGAACTCATACTCATAAGTTGCCTTTGAGTCGAAATTTTCGTCCTCATGTCCAATACAAGTGACACGCTTCCCATCATCATGATATCTATTATAGATATATAACTCGGGAACCCCGTTAGGCGTATCGAGGAAGGTTACATTTTCAGTTTTTACCGTAGCGTAATAGCAGGTAGAGTCGGCATTCGACTTGTCAGGTATGGGGTAGATCTTGTCCACCTTTATTTTAGGATTCGCTCGCCATGATCCATCCCAAAAAGTCCAACGAGGACTTTTCCATTCCAGCAGTGGGATTTCCCATATTTTGGCATCTAATGTGCCTTTGATATCCAAACCGATCGTAGGAGTGACATAGAGTCCTGAATTACCCGCATAACCCAGCTTCTTACCATTAATGTCTTTGGGCGTCCAACCTGCAAAATCAACCACATTTCTAGGTGGGACAAAATCCCATGAATACTCCATAGGGAAACTGATAGAAGGGCCAAGCTCCAATTTTAACAATTCTGCAACCCTAAATAAAACACCAATATTCATATTGGGTCGTACTCCAATTCCCAACGAACTTATCTCGTTGAAAGGAGTTTCTGTATAGGTCTTAGGACTATTTTCCACTGTTTCTCCTGACTTAGGAAGGAAGTAGGACTCCTTTGCGTTTTTTACATAACCTATTTTAAAAAGCGTTCCTTTCATGCCTGTCTCCAGCGAAAAAGGCCTGGCCATTTTCAAAAATCCATAGAAGTCTATAGTAAAGGCTCCACTCAGACCAAATGAACAAGGTATACCGTGCAAAAGGAATCTATGCTCTGGGAAGTCAAGAGGTATCCAATAATCCTCGGTGTTGATTTCTGAGATTGGGCGTTGGTACAAATATTTTAAGATGTCATTCCTTTTTAATCTTTGAGAGTTCCACAGTATCGTTTCCCAAGACCTGTTGCCCATAATGGGAAATGTCATACCTGCCGTTGCTTCTTGTCCTCCAAATCCACATTTCAAGTCATATTCAAGAGAAAGCCAGGTCTCCGAATACTGGTCTTCCGTTCTAGTTTCACTGAAGATATGCGCATACAAATTTGCACTAGCATATAAATCAATGTCGCCATCCAAGTAGGGATTGATAAGCTTCCTACCTGCTAATGGGTCATAATCCCATTTCGGATCATGCATCACATACTTTTTGAACATTCCTTTGTAGCGTGAAGTTACGAAAATAGTGTATTTTATTGGAAATGAGCGTA
>ULRN01054687.1_pt1 | contig 9703 bp, 9 predicted proteins | sample 1955461 | NCBI WGS metagenome assembly ULRN01 (sample SAMEA4835683, study PRJEB28245) | human gut metagenome | biome: gut microbiome; material: fecal sample | place: Denmark | collected 2008 | reverse complement strand
GCAGATGTATATACGTCTGCATTGCTTGCGGGTGCTATGAAGCCTCTCAACGTGCTTCCCAAATTTGAAAATCATTTTGCAAATCAAACCGTCCGTTTTCAAGTTCAACTTGAAGCGGGCGGTTATTTTTTTTGCTCAGGAGGTTTTTGCGTTTGCATCCGCAGCAAACAGGGCGAGTTGGTACCAACTCGCAATTTTTTGAATCTGTTTTTTACAAATCCGACTTCAAAAACACTTGTTGGGCTTCGCCCAAACCCAATATTCAGTGCAAAAATCACGCTGAACGAGCAAATTTTCTTAGAGAAAAACGTTTTTCGAAAATTGGCGTTGATTCATTCAATATTGCATCAAACCGGAACTATTACTTCCGGTTTTGAAGGCAAGAAGCGGAAGCATTCCTTCCGGTTTTTCCTTGGGTTTCTCCTAAAATACACTGAAAACCGGAAGGAATGCATACTACGCAGAATTGCGCAGTCACAGTATGCAAAAATGCCAAGGATGACTGTGCAGAAACAAGTAGTATGATTGCGCAAAAATGCACACCTAACCAACGTAATAAGAGCAACCTGAAAGATAGCCACCTGATAAGAACAACAGACGCTCATTTGACCTTTGGAGAATGAATCAAAAAATATTTCTAAAAATCCGCCTGGACTGTCAAAGTTCTGCTACAAGGAAATGGAGTTGCCTATTGAATAATTGCCGCCGTACAGAAACCAGCCCTTCCTCTTCGGACTGCTCTACGCCCATACTCGATGAATGGAGCGCATTCGCAACCTTTCTAGCTGATGTGATTGAGAAGTACGCATCTGTCTTGGAAATAGACAAAGCAGAATCCTTATCAAACAACGAAAATCAACAAGATGCTGTTGATACCACCATTGCAGCATGATATAATATTCTTGTAATACTTGTCCCAACACAGTGGTAGGGCCTTTCTCTCCACTGTACTACATACACGGAACGAGGTACTTAAAATGAATCGTCCAGATGACTCTCCTAAAAATTCCATCCTCATTTACACCACAGAAGATGGCCTGACCAAAATTGATACTACCTTTGACGGTGACACCGTCTGGCTGTCCATTGACCAGATGGCTGAGTTGTTCCAACGTGACAAATCCACAATTTCCCGTCACATCAAAAACATTTTTGCAGAGGGTGAGCTTGAACGAGATTCAGTTGTTGCAAAATTTGCAACAACTGCCGCAGACGGAAAGACCTATCAGGTCGAATTCTACAATCTTGACGTCATTATTTCTGTTGGATATCGTGTCAAATCCAAACGAGGCACACAGTTCCGTATCTGGGCAACTGGCATCCTGAAGGAATATATGCGCAAGGGATTTGCGCTGGATGACGAACGCCTGAAAAATTTGGGCGGCGGTGGATATTTCAAAGAGCTGTTAGAACGCATCCGTGACATCCGTGCTTCCGAAAAAGTGTTTTATCGTCAGGTTCTGGAAATCTATGCAACCAGCATCGACTATGACCCAAAAGCGGAAATTTCTGTCCAATTCTTCAAAAAAGTTCAGAATAAAATTCATTATGCCATCCACGGTCAGACTGCCGCTGAGGTCATTTACAATCGTGCAGATGCCGAAAAGGAATTTATGGGTCTGAACACTTTTGCAGGAAATCAGCCCACCTTACAAGAAGCCACTATCGCCAAAAACTATCTGAACGAGAAAGAGCTTCGTGCTATGGGGCAGTTGGTTTCCGGCTATCTGGATTTTGCTGAACGTCAGGCAGAACGTGAACAGCCCATGACCATGCAGGATTGGGCAAACCACCTTGACCGCATCCTGACTATGAGCGGCGAGCAGCTGCTTGTTGGCAATGGCAGTGTGACCCACAAGCAGGCAGTGGACAAAGCTACTACCGAATATCGGAAATATAAGGCTAAAACCCTCAGCGATGTGGAGCAGGATTATCTGGATTCCATTAAGTTTCTGGAGCAGAAAGCAGACAAGAAATAATTGTTTTGTGAGGTTTTTATGTCACAGGAAAAGACAAAGGTTTACATTTACACCCGTGTTTCCACGACCATGCAGATTGATGGATACTCGCTGGATGCACAGAAAGGTCGCATGAAAGCCTATGCAGACTTCAACAAATACCAGATCGTCGGCGAATACGAGGATGCAGGCAAATCGGGCAAATCCATTGAAGGCCGTGCTTCTTTCTGCCGAATGATGGAGGACATCAAATCCGGCAAGGATGGTGTTGCCTATGTGCTGGTGTTCAAGCTCTCCCGTTTTGGCCGCAACGCTGCCGATGTACTGTCTACCTTGCAGGTAATGCAGGATTTTGGTGTGAACCTGATTTGCGTGGAGGACGGCATTGATTCTTCTAAAGACGCTGGCAAGCTGATGATTTCCGTTTTGTCTGCTGTCGCTGAAATCGAGCGTGAGAACATCCGTGTCCAAACCATGGAAGGCCGCATCCAGAAGGCACGGGAAGGTCGCTGGAACGGCGGATTTGCGCCCTATGGTTATCGTTTGGTTGACGGTGTGCTGCAAATCAATGAAGATGAAGCTCCTGCCATTCGCACGATTTTTGAGCAATATGTAAACACGGACACAGGTGCAAATGGACTTTCCAAATATCTGGAGACCCACGGCTTTCAGAAACTTGCTCGTCAAAATGGCACCTCTCCCCTTTTCAGCGCAACATTGATTCGTGCCATCCTGAAGAACCCCGTCTACTGCGGAAAAATCGCCTTTGGCCGCCGCAAACTCGAAAAGATTCACGGCACCCGGAACGAATATCATCAGGTTCCACAGGAGAATTATTTGCTGGTGGACGGCCTGCACGAGGGCATCGTATCAGAAGAATTGTGGAACGCTGCACAGGTCAAGCTGTTGGTGCAATCCAAACGATACGAGCCAGTCAACCGCAGCAAGACGGAACAGGCGCATTTATTATCCGCCCTTGTCAAGTGCCCCATTTGCGGTGCTGGAATGTACAGCAACAAATGCACCAAACGAAAGAAAGATGGCACACCCTATAAATCTTTCTCTTATTACAGTTGCAAGCACCGCAAGATGCAACGTGGGCAAAAATGCGATTTCAACAAGCAAATTCAGGAAGAAGTTCTGGACAACGCCGTGGTGGAGGTTATCATCAAACTGGTCAGCAATCCAAAGTTTGCCGCCATGATGCAGGAGAAGATCAACAGCAAAGTAGACACCACTTCCATTGAACAGGAAATTGCCGCCGAAAAAATGCTGCGGCAGTATTACTCCGTCAAGTCCAAAATCACGGAGGAGATCGACGCACTTGACCCGGATGAGCGCCACTATATCATCCGCAAATCTGACCTTGACGAGCGGCTTTACAGGATGTACGATAAAATCGAAGAAGCCGAAAACAACCTGATGGATGCCCGTGCAAAGAAGCAGGCTATCGAAGCGGATAAAATCACGGGCGACAACATTTACAAAGTTCTCATCTGCTTTGAAAAGCTCTACAATGTGATGAATCCCCTTGAACGTAAAAAGCTGATGGAACATCTGATTTCTGAAATTCAGATCTACCCGGAGCGTCAGCCCAACGGTCAGTGGCTCAAATCCATCAAATTCAGACTGCCTATCGTTGAAAAAGATATCGATCTGTGTTTGGACAACGAAAGTCATACTGAATGTGTGCTGAGCCTTTCCAAGGTGTGAGGTTTGAAAAAATGGCTATTCCAAAATATAATGAACTTTACTCGCTGTTCCTCTTTGCAATTCAGGACGGTGCCCCGCATTCTTCAAAAGATGTAAAGAAAATCATCTCTCAAAAACTCCAGTTAACCGCCTTGCTCTTGAATTGGTAAACATACATAAAAAGCGCCCGTCCCGGTTTTTTCCGGGACAGGCGCTTTGCATTTTAACCTTGTAATTTATCAGGACAGAATCATGCGGTCATTTGCAAACTCGCCGCCGCTGGCGATCTGGAACTTTGCCAGCAGGTCGGAGACGTGCAGGTTCTTCTTTTCCTCACCGGAAACATCATAGATGATATGGCCTTCGTACATCATGATCAGGCGGTTGCCATACTTAATGGCATCCTTCATGTTGTGGGTGATCATCATGGTGGTGAGATGGTTTTCCTCCACGATTTTGGCCGAGAGGGTCAGCACCTTGAGCGCGGTCTTGGGGTCCAGCGCAGCGGTGTGCTCGTCCAGCAGCAGGAGCTTGGGCTTGTTCATGGTAGCCATCAGCAGGGTCAGTGCCTGACGCTGACCGCCGGAAAGCAGGCCCACACGGGCCGTCAGGCGGTCTTCCAGACCCAGATCCAGCGTCTTGAGCAGTTCACGGTACTGCTCGCGCTCTGCTTTGGTAATGCCAATGCGCAGGGTGCGGGGCTTGCCGCGGCGTGCAGCCAGGGCAAGGTTCTCTTCGATCTGCATGGTGGCAGCAGTGCCGGTCATGGGGTCCTGAAACACGCGGCCGATGTAAGCGGCACGCTGATGCTCGCTCAAGCGGGTCACATCCACACCGTCAATAATGATCTTGCCTTCGTCCACCGGCCATACACCGGCAACTGCGTTCAGCATGGTGGATTTGCCTGCACCGTTGCCGCCGATCACGGTAACGAAATCGCCCTCGTTCAGCTTCAGGTTCAGGCCGTTCAGGGCAGTTTTCTGGTTGACCGTGCCAGCGTTAAAGGTCTTGGAAACATTCTGGATCTCAAGCATTTTTTGCATCCTCCTTTGCCTTCTTCACCGGCTTCGAGAAGTACTTGCCCTTCCAGTACGGCACGGCAAGGAAAACAGCCACCACAGAAGCACTCAGCAGCTTGAGCAGGTTGGCATCGAAACCCAGAGTCAGCACCAGCTGGATGACAATGTAGTAGATGATGGCACCCAGAGAGACAGAAACCATCTTGAGTGCAAAGTTGTGGAAGATGCGGCTGAACAGAGCCTCGCCAATGATGACAGCAGCCAGACCAATGACGATCGCGCCACGGCCCATGCCGACATCTGCAAAGCCCTGATACTGGCTCAGCAGAGCGCCAGACAGCGCCACCAGACCGTTGGACACAGCCAGGCCCAGCACGATATTGAAGTTGGTGTTGATGCCCTGCGCACGGGACATGGCGGGGTTAGAGCCGGTGGCACGGATGGCACAGCCCAGCTCGGTGCCGAAGAACCAGTACAGAATGCCAATCAGCACCGCTGTGACAATGATGATCATAACGATAGGGTTGTGGAGAGCGAACTCCTTGACCCAGCGCAGGGAGATCAGCAGATTGTACTTGTCCACGTTGATGGCCTGATTGGCCTTGCCCATGATTTTGAGGTTAATGGAATACAGCGAAAGCTGGGTCAGGATGCCGGCAAGGATGGCCGGAATGCCCATAAATGTGTGCAGGACACCGGTGACGAAGCCGGACAGCAGGCCTGCCAGCAGCGCCATGAGCAGGGAGACCCAGACGTTCTGGCCGGACAGCAGGCACATGACGCACACTGCACCGCCGGTGCCAAAGGAGCCGTCCACGGTCAGATCGGCCACATCCAGAATACGGTAGGTCAGGTACACGCCAATGGCCATGATACCCCAGATAAGGCCCTGTGCACAGGCACCCGGCAAAGCGCCCGGCAGGTTTGCCAGTCTTGCAATGATTTCCAAAACAATTCCTCCTAAACGTTACACTTTTTTACTTCCCGTTTGATACGGGAAAGCGGAGAAGAGCACTTTTTACCCTTCTCCGCTGATTTTCTGTTTGGTTTCCCGGAGTATTTTAGCCCTCGATCTCCTCGTAGCCGTCGGGAACGGTCAGGCCCAGATCGTCGCAGATAGTCTTGTTGTACTTCTTGGTCACATCGGTGTACTCGATGGGCATGGTGGAGATATCAGCCTCGCCGTTCAGGATCTTCACTGCCATCTCACCGGTGGTGTAGCCCAGATCGTAGTAGCTGATGGAAAGGGTAGCCACGCCGCAGCCGGCGCAGATACCCTCTTCGCCAGCGAACACGGGCTTCTTGGCCGGGCGGCAGATGCCGTCCACAATGCCGGTGTTTGCAGCAACAGTGTTATCGGTGGGCACATACAGTGCATCGTTCTCGTCGGCAGCCTTCTGGCAGACAGAGGACAGGTCGTTGGAATCAGAGAAAGCGTACTGGGTAGCGGTGACACCCTTTTCCTCCAGATACTTCTGGACCTCATCCACCTGATACTGGCTGTTTGCCTCAGCAGAGCAGTACAGCAGGCCAACCTTCTTGGCCTCCGGCATCCACTCCACGATCATCTCAGCCTGCTGATCCAGCGGGGCCAAATCAGAGGTGCCGGAAATGTTGCCACCCACGGTGCCGTCGAAATCGGTCAGGCCCAGAGCCACACCGTACTCGGTAACAGAGGTGCCCAGCACCGGAATGCTGTTGGTAGCAGACTGTGCAGCCTGCAGAGCGGGCGTAGCATTGGCCATGATCAGATCCACACCAGAGGAAACGAAGCCGTTGGTGATGGTAGCGCAGGTAGCGGAATCGCCCTGTGCATTCTGGAAATCGAAGGTGACGTTCTCGCCGAAGGAAGCAGTCAGAGCATCCTCAAAGCCCTGCGTAGCGGCATCCAGAGCGGCATGCTGCACCAACTGGCAGATGCCAATCGTGAACTTCTGGCCATCGGCTGCAGCAGAAGCAGCAGCGGAGGATGCAGGCGCAGCGGAAGAAGCAGCTGCAGAAGATGCAGAAGAACCGCCGCAGGCAGTCAGGGCAGCAGCTGCGCCGCAGGCAGCGGCAGCAGCCAGAAACGAACGACGAGTGATTTTACGCATAATGTTTATCTCCTCTATCTCTTTGCGTGTGCGGCCTACAGGTACCGCACCGGAAAGCTATTTTTTTATGCAAGGCTCGTACAGTCTCGCTTTACACTCGTGAAGTATATCACACATTTCACGGTAAAACAACTCACTTTTGCCCTAAAACGGCCTTTATTATCGATTGTATCAAATATATTGATCGATTATTTTGATGCGTTGTTTCGTTTTTGCTGATATTCTGTCAGTTTTGCAAATTCAGCATCCAGCCAGTGCAGGTTTTTCTCCAGCTGCGGCAAGAACGGTGCGGCATAGTCGTAGCCAAAATACAGCGCCTGCCAGAGCTTGTCCTGCATCCGGCGCACCAGCACCGGGCTGAGCTGCGCACCCAGCTGTTCCACCGTGTCTTCCAGTGTCATGCAGGTCTGCGCCCAGCGCACATCGGTCTGTTCCCGGGCCGGGACATCGTAACGAGCAAGATAGTCCTCCACCCTTGCCTCGATCACCTGCCCGCCGCAGCCGGTGGGCTGCAGAAAATAGCTCACCTGTCCTTCCCTGCTGATCTCCTGCGCCAGCGGGTACAGAGCACACACCAGCGGTTCGGCATCGTGGATGGCGCAGTGGTCTCCCGTAAGGAAGGGACAGTTGTTCCGGTTCTCCTTCACCGGGGCCAGACGCAGCACCGGCAAATGGCTCACCGTGCCAATGCTGGCCCGGCAATATCCCCGCGCCACGATCTGCGGCGGCAGGCGCAGCCGGGCTGCAATGCGCCACAGGTCAAAGCCTGAAAGTACAATGTCCTCTCTGCCACGGCAGCAGTCGCCGCAGCCATTGCACGCAAAGCTGAAATGTGCATCCCGCGCCAGCAGGGGCATTGCCTCAGTACGGGTAAAATCGATCTGGCCGCACAGGTCGATGTGGTCGTCACGCATGGATGATCTTCCTTCTTCCTGAATGATATTGATTTTTATTGTATCACATTGCCATCAAAAGCAAAAGGGAGCGTTTCCGCTCCCCTTGCGCTATCCTGTCATTGATACTTCTTTGCCGGGATGACGATTGCGCCAAACAGCGATGCAATGTATCCGATAAGCACTGCACACCACACCTGCCATCCGGTGGCCTGTTCAAACACGACCGCCGCTGCCGTGCAGAGCGGTGTCAGGAGCATACTTACCACGCACCACACCCGCATTGCTTTGAGCACATGGAGCCAGTTGCGGTTGTTGTAGTACACACCCGGAATATGCATGTGGAACGCGCCCTGTGCAAAATTGCAGACATGGTTTTCGTCATAATAGCGCGGCAATGTTTCCGGCATCCAGAACAAGGTGTAGGCCCCATATACGATGCCGAAGATCACGTTTATAATCAGCAGCATCATTGCGCCCTCGGTCCCGGCCAGCCCCACGGCCCAGACAGCTGCGGTCTCTACAAGGCCAAGCACCACGCTGACCCCATACAGCGGCAGAAACTTCTGCGTGCGGGCCTGGCGGCGTTCCGGCGGTTCTGCCGAAAAAGTCAGTGCCTTGCGGATCAGTTCCTCTGTTTCCTCGCGGGTAAAGCGCTGCTCCTCCTCCACGCGGCAGCCATGTAACAGCTCGGCCACGGTCACATTCAGCTGTTCGGCCAGCGGCACCAGCAGGGAGATATCCGGCACGCTCAAGCCGCGCTCCCATTTGCTGACGGCTTTATCCGAAACATACAGGCAGGCGGCAAGCTCCTTCTGGGTCATGCCCTTTTCCCTGCGCAGCTGTGCCAGAAAACTCCCAAAAGCGGTCTTGTTCAGTTCGTACATCGTTTTGTCCTCCTTGTGAGCCAGCAGTTCTGTTTGTGGCTCCATTGTACCGGACCGGACATTCCCGCACAACCGACTGGCGGTAGAATTGGCGCAAAACAGTCATTTTTTCTTTTCCAGTCTGCGGTACACCTGCACAGCATCCATGATGTTGGTCTGCTCCGTCGCGTGGTTTCCGGGTGCCCCCCAGCGTGACCAGAATGTACTCCTTTTCGTTCACCACGGCAAGGCTGGCAAGGCACAGACCGGCCGCAATAAAGTACATCGGGCTTCTGGAATCGCCCAGCCCGCGGAAGATTGATGCCATGATATTATACGCCGTGATGCATGGAACGCCGATAAAGCAGATGATCAGGTAGGTACGAGTGCCCGCCACGGCCTGCTCCGGTGTGGAGACAATGCGTACGATCGGGTCCACAAGCCCTACCAGCACAGCTGCCAGTACCACAGATCCTGCCATAAACAGCGTGACTGTGTTGCCAATGAGCCGCGCCGCACGAAGTTTGTTCTCTGCGCCCACGGCCCGGCCAATAGTGACCGTTGCTCCCATGGCAAGGCCCACGATCATCACAGTGATCATATGCATCACCTGACTGCCAATGGACACCGCCGTTGTGCTGGCCACACCTTCAAACTGCCCGATGATGAACAGATCCGCCATGCCGTACAGCGTCTGCAAAAAGTACGAAAGCAGATAGGGCAGTGAAAAAAACAAAATGCTTTTCAACACACTGCCGCTAGTCAGATTTTTTTCCATAATGTTTTCTGCCCGGCTTCCCTCTTCTCTGCCGAATGTACAGAGCTTACACTGCCAGACCGGGCAGCTCCTTTCCGTTATAGATAGTAAACCCTACAACGACTGAAGAGTCAAGGCTTTATTACAATAAAGCGGCCAGGTCGTACCAAAAGGTCAGCACAGCCGAGCCACCATGATTTATTTAAGGTTTTTGTTTGTTCAATAGATAAGGCACAAACACATCATAAAATTTTTCGCTTCACTCTACATGAAATTGTGCCCTTCTCTTCCAGTCTGTTTCATCTTCAATGCTCACATCATTTTCAAAGCATACCTGCCTTTCTGTTTTCTCCTAAAACGGTTTCAAGACAAAACAAAAACGCTTCAGAATTTCTTCTGAAGCGTTTTTTGTTCAAGTCGGCGAC
>ULRN01027580.1_pt1 | contig 9754 bp, 6 predicted proteins | sample 1955461 | NCBI WGS metagenome assembly ULRN01 (sample SAMEA4835683, study PRJEB28245) | human gut metagenome | biome: gut microbiome; material: fecal sample | place: Denmark | collected 2008 | reverse complement strand
GCGCGAGGCGGGGCAGCATGTGGTCGTGTTCGATCAACCGTACAACAGCGCGTACGATGGCCCTCGAATCAACAGCTGGAGCGACGTAAACGTCAACAAACTTCTCGCCCTCTTCGAGCACTGGCCCGAGTAAGTGGTCTGCGCGGCGGATTGTCTGTACAACTTGCGTTCTATGTTTGTATAATCCCGGTTTTATGTCTGTACAAGTCGGATTTGACTACCAATTCGGGGGTTGTGTAGACAGGAAATACGACTTGTGCAGATGGATTATGCGATTGGCTGCATGGCTTGCTGGTTTAGCCGCACGATTTCGGCAGACAGACAATCGAGTGGTAGATACAAAGGAGGGCACGTGCGTATTACACGTGCCCTCCATGCGCGTCTTCTCTGGAAAACGTTAGAAAGACGGTGACAATGATCAGAACACTTGAATGCTTTCGATATACAGCTGGTTGCCCGGCAGACTATCAAGCGGCACCCATAGCATGATGTCCTGCGTTTCCACGGACTTGTCGAACTTCACTTCGGTAGTGCCGGAATCGTCGAATTCGAACTGCGCCACCTGCTTGCCCTGGGATGGGCTGTCCGTCGCGTTCACACGAATGTATCCCTGGCCGCCCGAAGAACGAATCTTGATGACCATGCGATACGCCTTCTGTGGCTGGCTCAGGTGCACGTAATATCCGTAGCCCTGCTGTCCGTCAGGATTCGACAGGAACTTACGATTGTCGATTTCGTATGCGGTCGTGTTTTCCGGCTGCTTCGGATCCGGCACCTTTTTCGACTGCTTGTCGGCGGTCACGACCTTGTCTTCGGTTTTCTTGAGTTTCTTGGATGCCGTCGAATCGCCGGATGCCGGCGCATTGGCGGAAGTATCGGAAGAATCCTTGGAATTGGACGAGTCGGCATTGGAGGACGAATCGGCATTGCCGGACGAATCGGCATTGGAGGAATCTGCGGAATTCGCATCCGATTGATCTCCCTCGCCGAACGGCACTTCGTCAAGATTCATTTCCGGCCATGGTCCTTTTGAATCAGTCGTAACCGAATCTGAGGGCTGCATCAAACCATGAACTGCAAAACCAAGCGCAACCGCAACCACGATGACCGCAACGATAATCGCAACGACCTTCGTTTTCAGCTTGCCAAACAGTTTCGCGTCGGCAACGTCAGTATTCGCCGAAGCGGGAGAAGGATTCTTCGGCGTGAAGCTCGGCGGAACCGCGGCTCGACCGGCTGCATACGCGGCGTCGATCGCCTCCTGCTCTGCTTTCAACGCGCGAGCGGATTCCTCGCCGGGCTGAATGACCTGACCATCCGCGCCGATCACTGGAATGCGGCCGGTTTTTTCCAACTGGGAATCGTCGGATGACATGCCATCGGCCGGTACGGAAACCCTGATGGGGAAAGAGAAGGGGGAATCGCTGGTGTCGGTCACGCCATCGATGTCTTCTTCGCTCAACAGCTCACGGCCGCTGCTCCACAACGATTTCACCGCTCCACTGGTGGCCGCGACGCTTTTCGCCAAAGCCTCCTTGCCATCGGAAAAATCGTTATGCGGTTCGGGGGCCGTGAACGTCATTTCCGGAATGCTTCCAGCCGCCGCCAGCGTATCCGGCAGTGGGAGCGCATCCTTCTCAAGAATCTGCAGCAACGGAACATTGGCGATCGAGCATTCCGAATCCATGGAAGGCAACGTGACATCCATGCCCCCCAACGATGATAGCGGCTGGTATTCGCCAAGCAGCGCCTCCAATTCCGCAATGGTCGCCATTGGAACGGTGGGGAAGCCGTCATCCTCCGCAAGTTCAAGACCGCGCTTGCAGATCACACGGAATTCCATCGGCGTGGTCGGCACAAGCGCTTCCAGACGGAAATCAGTCGACAATGTGGACGGGCGTCGGGTCAACATCGCATACAGCAATGCCGCAATCTGCCGAATCGCAAGCTGTTCCCGATTTTCCAAAGCTTGAGCGCAGGAAGTGTCGGCAAGCATGATGCTCACCGGAGCGTCTGCGATCTGAATGCCGGAACGGGTCAGTCGTACCGTGTCGGTGCTGATGGAGAAATGCGTGAGATTGTCTTTTTGCAGTGCATGCAACGCTTCGATGACTTCGCCAATGATGGAGCGCATGGCTGTATAGCTCAACGGCTGGTTGGCGTTCAGCGCAAGATATTCGCTGAGGGTCATGCCTTCGTCAAGCTGCGTCACCACCAGCGCGACCTGGCCGACATGCTGGAGCTGCAGCACTTTCGTGAAGTGGGAATCATGCGAAATTGCCAGCATAGAAGCGGTTGCGTTGACTTCCTGCAATGCTTTACTGTTGCTGACGATAAACAGCTGGCAATCCCGTGCGAGCACATGGTCGCTGGCCTTCCAGACCTGCAGTCCGGTTTCTTCGCGCAATGGCGAAACGAGCACGTAGCGATTGCTGATGGTATCTCCCAGCTGAGGTTTCATGGGTTCCTTCAACTTTTTGTAAACGTTTGTTCTGCCTATGGTCACTCGCCGTTTTCGGCGTCGCCCTGTTCCAGTCTATCGTTGGGGCTGGTCGGCTTGCGAAGTCCGGGAATACGTGAGGAAATCAGCGCGATCGTCTCGTTGAATTCCTCGGAACGCAGCAGCCACAACGTGCCCACGTAAACGATGAAGGTCACTATGGCCAACAGCGAGGCGCACGCCACTGCCTGAATCCAGTTCATATGACCGTCCACCGCTCCGATTTGGGCGCCGACAAGCTGGTAGATGCTGTCACGTACCGTCATGCCGATGAACATGGTAGCTGCTGCCGCGCCAATCGATTTCAGATACGAGATGGCTATGTGCGGACCGTCGATATTGTTTTCGAATCGTTTGCGCAGCATGGCATACAGGATGGGGATCGGCAGTATGTAGCTTATGGCTCCTAGCATGCCGATCATTGTCGTCCATTCGGTAGGGGGGAGTAGTCTCGCGCCGATGATCACGCCTACCGCTTGAATGCCCATGGCAAACAGCATGAAAATGAACGGCGATTTGCCGTCTTCGAATGCATAGAACGTGCGCTGGATAATCAGATACGCGCTGGCGAACGGGAGTCCCACGCCAAGCGTGACTAACGGTCCCGCCATAAGAATCGCCTCTCTGACGTTCACAGACGGCAGCAACGCGAGAATGATCGGAACGGGCATCACTACGAAAGCGACCGAGAAATAGCACATGATCACGCCCATATTGCGCAGTGCCTGACTTAGATCGGCACGCGCTTCGGCGATATTATGGTCGGCGACCGCACGGGATATTTTCGGGAAAATCGCGGTTGCAAGCGAAACGGCAATCAGCGAATATGGCAGCATGTAAATCGTGTACGCGTTCTGGTACGAGGCATTGCCGGCCACGTCGAGCGGATTGATGCCGAACTGCTGCTGCGCAAGCATCGGCGCGTTGGTGGACGTGCGCGTGATTACGATATTGGCAAGCTGGTCGATTACGACAATGCCGACACTCCAAGCCGCGACCGGACCCATGGAACGCAAGCCGATGCCGCGAAGTCCGAATTGCGGACGGTATTTCAATCCGATTTTGGTCAGCGGAATGAATAATACCAACGCTTGGAATGCCACGCCCAACGTCCATGTTCCGGCCGTCAAAGCGATTTTGTCGGCGGTCCAAAAATCAAGCGGATGTTCCGTGGCACGGCCGAACAATGCGATGAACGTGCCGAAACCGATGCAGCTGATGATGTTCGCGCCCACCGAACTCCACGCATACGCGGTGAAATGGTCTTTGGCCGCAAGAATCTGGCCGACCACCGTATACAGGCCATAGAAAAAAATCTGGGGCATGCACCACAGGGTGAAAGAGGTTGCCAACGCCATGGTTTCCGGGCTGCCGTTCACATACAGTCTGGTGAGCAGCGGCGTGCACAGCGCCATCAGAATCGCCACCGCCAACAACATGGTGATGGCGAGCGTGATGAGCTTGTTGAGCCTGGTTTCGGCGTCTTTCGCCTTCAACGTGCGCACGATCTGCGGTACGAGCACGGCGTTGAAGATACCTCCGGAAACCAGGGTGTAGATGACCTGCGGAATCATGGATCCGGCCTGGTAGGCGTTTGCCGCATAGCCGGTGGTGCCTAAAGCCCAGGCGAGCAGAATGGTGCGGATTTGCCCGGTCACGCGCGAGGCCGCGGTGCCGGAGGCCATGATCAGTGAATTACGGCCAACGGAAGAACTCATTCGTCGGGATCCTTCTTACGGTGGAATTGGCGCCACAGTCCCAAAGCTCCAAGCAGCACGGCGATGCCGATGATGATGAAGCCGCTTTTGTCGCTGATCTGCAATGCGCTGGTGATGTGGGTGGTTTGTGTCGCTCCGAATGTGATGCCCTGCCTGTCCTGCAGGCTGAGTGTGGCGTCCGCGGTGCCTGAGGTGGCCACGCGGATGGTGAATGCCACTTGGGCTTCGCCGTGCGCGGGCACTTCCACGGTGTCGAAACGCGAAGTGACGATCTGCATGGAGTTGGTCAACGATGAGACTTTTACCGTGACCGGATAGGGGTGGCTGTTGCTGATGGTAACGGGCATTTGCGCGGTTTCGCTGACCACGTTGACGTTTTCCGTCGGTGTGATGGCCACGCCGTTGATGAGCAGGGACGCCAGTTGCCCGGCTCCTTCCACCATGGTGCTTCCGGCTGGATTTTCGCCGCCTAGCGCGTGCAAGGCCATGATGCCGTGCGCGTTGACGAGCTGTCTGCGCCACGTTTTGAGGCCTGCGGGGGCCTGCTTGGCGTCGTCGGTGAGGATGGACGCGTTAAATCGTTTGATGTCGCTTGCTGAGGTTGCCAGCGTACTGAGCGTCTGCCTGAGATTGGCTCGCGTCGCATCATTGATTCCGTCGGATTGCGGCACGATCGCGGCCGCATCGTCGCCGCTCAAAGTGGGGTCGGCGTTGCTTAATGTGTTCAGATCAGTGATGTTCAGCCATGGCGATTGTTCGACGTCCGTCATCAGCGCGTCCACGACGGCTGGGTCGGAATTGTCGTTCAGGCAGACCAGCAGGTTGCGTTCCGCATACGGCTGTTCCATTTGGTAGAACGCGCTTTGCGCGACGAATCGTGCGAGACGCCCGGCCGTTGTTCCCTCGCCATCCGCTTCGGCGTCGGAACTGGTCGCCTTGCCCTGTGCAAGGTTGGAAAGCACGCTTTGCGCGGTCAGTACGGTGACGTCACCCGTGTCGGTGGACACTATGGCCTTGCCTGTTTCCGCAGTGGCCGCATCGTCCGCTTCGAAATCATGCGTGGCGATGACGGTGTCGTACCCCTGCTGTTTGGCTTTCGTAAGCGCCTCGATCGTCCAATTGCCAGTGCCCTGCCATGCATACGTGGTCATACTCGCGTTCGGGTCACCCAACGCCGATTGATAGCTTTTCAAGGCCTGTTCGGCACTCCATTGCGAGGTGCCGACGTCTGACGAATCATAGGTTTTACTGTCGTTCAGCGCGGAATAGGCGGTGATGTCGAACAGGGACGGTTGCGTGATGCCGTCGACTTGCGTCGGCATCGACATCGCCTTCAGATAGGTCGGATCGGCCACCACCTGCAGTTTGTCATGCTTGGTGAACGTCTCTTCCAGCGACTTGAGTCGTGCCTCGTCTTCTTTGCCGGGTACTGCGATTTTCGAAAGTTCCGCGGAAGTGACGCCACCTTTGTTGACGAGTTGTTCCAGCATGGTGTTGTCGGTGGTCCATCCTTGCGCTTCGAGCGGCTGCACGATGGTGATATTCATCGCGGGCGTGTCGGGGGTATTGAGTCCGGCTCCGGTCCGTGTTGCGAAAGTGTGTGCTTCGTCTTGCTGGACGCCGTCGGCCTCATAGTTGAGCGTGACGGGCTTGGGACCCCAGGAGTGGATGGATGCCAGTGCTTCTTGGCTTGATTCTGCGTCGATGCGCACGTTTGCTGAAGCTCCCGGCTGAAGCGCGGGAACCTCGCTTTGGCCCACGATATCGGGCGTTGGGATCTGCCCGATGCCTTCCGACCATTCCTGGATATCGTTGCGCGACACGAACGTGTAGAAGGCGTTCATGGCGAGGGTCAGCGTGCCCGATGGGATTTCCTGATCGGTGGTGTTGGTCACCGTTGCGCTCAGATGATAGCCGGAAGTGTCTGTCAGCACGGCTGTGGAAGAGTCGATCGACAGCATGGCTCCCGATTGTGTTTCCGGCGTTTCTTCGGCTTTGGCATGTGGCATAGGCGCGTATAACAACATCAACGCCATGGTCATGACCATGGCGAGGATTGCCGAAAGAGCACGTATGCCGTGCGGAACGTTCCGTTGTGCGGGTTGATTCACCTTCACGCCTGTCTGTTGAGTTTCCTTGCGTACAACCATGCTATCTTTCGTTCGTTCGGGTAGCTGAGAACGTCGTCCAAATCAGCAAAATCCACCCAAATCGCGTCTTCCGCCTCATGGTCCGGGTCGCCTTCCACCGTCAGCTCGCCGCCGATCTGGCGCAATGCGAAATGATGCACCAGCTTGTGCACGCGCTGGCTGGTTCCCGTGAACCAGTAGTCGATGGTGGCGATGGAATCGACCACTTCACCCAAAATGCCGGTTTCCTCATGTACTTCGCGAACGGCGGTTTGCTGCGGTGTCTCACCTTTTTCGATATGGCCTTTCGGCAGGCACCATTCCAAATGCCCGCTGCGTGAATGACGTGCGATGATCGCCACACGGCCCTTGTCGTCGAATACGAGACCGCCTGCCGAATATTCGCGTACCACCGGCAGTTCCTGCGCGTCGAGCGAGGCGAATGTGGTCGGACCGTCTGTGGCGCGCCGCTGCGGCATCATTGCTGGGGTGGGTGCGCTGGGCGTGATGATGGTCTCTTGCCGCAAGGAAACGGACTGCGATGTGTATAGCAGTTTGTCCGGTGCCATCGGATTTTGGGTATGGTCGTCCGCAGCATGGGCAAGCATGCGTGCAAGGTCTGCGGGCGTAATCATGATTCCAACCATACTCAATTCTGTGTGCAGGTGGGGTAACGGTATGCTGGTAGGACAGAAAACTTGTGGTGCCGGAAAGGGATGGCGTGAACTTCGAAGTGTGGCCAGAGGCCATTGAATTAGGGCGTATGTTCGCCGAAGAAGGCTATGAATTGGCGTTGGTGGGAGGTCCCGTTCGGGACCTGCTGTTGCATCGCAAATCGCATGATTTGGATTTTTGCACATCGGCGCGTCCCGAGCAGTTTGAACATATTTTGCGCCGTTTCGGGCGTGATGGCTTTTGGGATATGGGGCGCAAATTCGGCACGTTGGGTGCGATGCGCCGTCGTGAGGATGGCACGGAAGTGCAGGTTGAGGTAACGACCTACCGTTCCGACACGTATGACCCCGACTCGCGCAAGCCGGAAGTCAATTATGGCGACACGCTGGAAGGCGACCTTTCCCGCCGTGATTTCACGGTGAACGCCATGGCGTTGCGCGTGCCCGAATTGGAATTCGTCGACCCGTTCGGCGGTGCGAACGATTTGGTCAAGGGCGTGTTGCGTACGCCGGTCGATCCTCGCCAGTCATTCGACGACGATCCGCTGCGCATGATGCGTGCCGTGCGTTTCGTAGCGCAACTGGGCTTCCGTATCGAACCGGAAACCGCCGAAGCGTTGACTGACATGGTCGATCGCATTGAAATCGTTTCCGCCGAGCGCGTACGCGACGAACTGGTCAAAATGCTGCTGTCCGATCGCCCGCGCGCAGGTATCGAAGCGTTGGTCGATTCCGGTCTTGCGGATATCGTCTTCCCGGAAATTCCGGCATTGCAGCTCGAAATTGACGAACATCATCGTCATAAGGACGTGTTCGAGCACACCATGATCGTCATTGATCGTGCTGTCGCTCTTGAAACCGGCCCGGACGGCCCTGTGCCAGCTCCGGATCTGACGTTGCGTTTGGCTGCGCTCATGCATGACATCGGCAAGCCGAAAACCCGTCGTTTCGAGGCGGGCGGCAAGGTGAGTTTCCATCATCATGATGCGGTCGGTGCGAAAATGACCCGCAAGCGTTTGAAGGCGCTGCATTTTGACCATCATGTGGTCGAGGATGTCAGCGAGCTGGTCAATCTGCACTTGCGCTTCCACGGCTACGTGGAGGAGCCGTGGACGGATTCCGCGGTCCGTCGTTACGTCAAGGACGCAGGCCCTCTGTACGAGCGTCTGAACCGCCTTACGCGTGCCGATGCGACCACGCAGAACAAGCGCAAGGCCATGGTGTTTTCGTCGGCGATGGACGAGATGGAACAGCGCGTGCGCGATCTGAAGGAGAAGGAGGATTTCGACGCGATCCGCCCTGATCTGAACGGTGACGAAATCATGCAGCTACTCGGCATTGAACCGGGGCCGCTGGTTGGCAAGGCGTACAAGCACATGTTGGAATATCGTCTCGATAACGGCCCGGTCGAGCGTGATGTCGCTGTTGCCGAGTTGAATCGCTGGTACGAGGAGCAGCAGTCCGAATAATCTGCCTTCTGATCGTACGATTTCAATATTTTGACCGCACGATTCGCATTTTCGAATGAAAAACAGAATCGTGCGGTCAGTCTGCAAATCTGCAAATCCACAGACTCACAAATCAAACTGCGTCGTGTTCGGGAGCCTTCTGCACGTCGGTCATCTTGTCGACGGTAACGCATCCTTCGAAGCTTTCGATCTTCTTGCCGGCGGTCGGCACTTGCTTCTGATTCTGCAGATTGTCGAAGGTCGCGCCGACCACAACGTCGATTAGCATATCCTCACGATCGTCCATCACCATTTTCGCGTCGGTGAAGTTGCTGTTCACCGTGTACGCCTGATTAATGGCGTTCTTGCCGAAGATAATCATCGTGCGCTCCACCTTGGAACTGGTGTAGTTGCCGGCGGCCTGGGTGTTGAACTCGCGATTCTGCAGCGCGCTGCTGACGGCTTGTGCGAAGCCGGAGAATTCAGTGCCGTTGAGCACGCGCACGGTGATGTTGCGGTTCTCCACGTATTTGCCTTTGCTGCCGTCCTGTTCCTGAGCGGCACAAGGAGCCTGCTGGCCGTAATTCGGTTGTACCGCAGCCGATTTGACTTTGCCCAATCCTCCAACATGGAAGAAGAACAGCAAGGAAATTACCAATGCGACCGCCAAAATGGTGCCGATGATGGCGAACACCACCTTCTGACGGCTGCGAATGTACTGTTTGCGCGCGGCGCGCTCGTCGTTAGCCTGAGTCATGTACGAGTCCTTCTCCAAAAAACGGTTGATTTCAACCTTACTGTTACGCGATGATATGCACAATCGGATGGGCCGGCGCCTTGGAGGCGATGATACGGTCGACGCAACGGCTTTGCTGCCATGCCGACTGCACGGCGCGTGCGGCATCGTCGGTTGGTACGAATGCGATTACGGAAGGGCCGGATCCGGAGACGAACGCTTGCTTTGCGCCTGCCAGCAACGCTTCGTCGATTGCCTGCCCGCTGCGTGGGTGCAGCGAGATCGCCGCTTGTTGCAGATGATTGTTGTCTCCTGCGCCGGCGCCGATTTGGTCGAACATGGCATACACTTCCGGCGTGCGCAGTTCCGCCTGATACGCGCCGACCAGCAGATGGCCCGCAAAGCCCTGTTTCGTCAATTCGCGCACGTCGTTGCTGTGCTCGCTGAGCTGTTCGATCTGCTCGCCGAAGCCTGTGCCTCGCGCGTAGCCTCCGGTCAGGCAGAACGGCATATCCGCGCCCAATGTAGCGGCGACCTGTTGCAACCGTT
>ULRN01044402.1_pt1 | contig 9802 bp, 6 predicted proteins | sample 1955461 | NCBI WGS metagenome assembly ULRN01 (sample SAMEA4835683, study PRJEB28245) | human gut metagenome | biome: gut microbiome; material: fecal sample | place: Denmark | collected 2008 | reverse complement strand
AGTTTAATATTTTTATATTGGGTGTTTTGACACACCCTCGACATTGCCAAAGGATGATGTTCTTTTCATATCAATCGTGAACTATTTCGTTTCTTATATTCTCTCTATATACTTCTTTATTATATCCCCCTTCTCTTTATGATTCCTACAGATGCAGTAATCATTGCAGATTGAAGTCCTGTATGCTTATCACTTCCGTGCCGTCTGCCACGGAGGCTGCCGGTTGCCAGGTTCTGACATGGATTACGGGCATCGACTTGTCTCTGAAGTCCCACAAGAGAAACAGATAGCCGTCGTCGCTATAACGGTCGCTCCTATACCTCTGCCGCAGCGTTACGCCATAGATGCCGTCCATCGTGGGGTGGCGCAGGATGCGGAAGCCGGAGAACTTCACGTCAATCTTACTGTTCAGCGAAAACACCTTGGCGAGGCGCGCCATGTATTCCTGCTTCGTATGGATGGCGTATGTCACCCGCGGGTCCGCGATACATTTTCCGTCGCTTGCAGCAGCCTTCACCACATTGCCCACGATAATCAGAGCCTTGTCGCTGAATACCTGGCGCAGGAAGTCAATGTCCTTTGTCGTATACGCTGTGCGCAGATGCTCACAGTAGTTGAGTATCGTATGGCGCCGCCTGGCATCCTGCTCCGTCAGCTTACCTTGCAGAATTTTCGATGCCTCCTTGTAGAAAGCATCGTCCTTAACGATGGACTTCAGTGCCACCTGTGATATTGCCTGGTTCCTTCGTCCTGCCGCCGAAGGTTTCTGTGCGCCTCCATCTGTCGAAGGGGCGGATGCCCCGTCATACTGCTGCCGGGCTGATGCCATATCCGATGCAGAGAAGCTTGCCGTAGTTCCTGTGGCCACCTGTTCCGGGATATTTGCCTTGCCTTCATCCAGGAATGTGACGATGCCCTGACGGTCAATATATCCCTCGCGCCCCGTACTCTGTTCGCGGAAACGTAGTTTACCGTCGCGGTAGCGTGTATCGATAATGCAGCCTCGCAGGGGAACGGCAAACACAACGTTCCCTTCGCCGTCCTCTACGACATATTTCTTTTCCTTTCCGGCATACGCCTGTTCCACCAGTTCCAGTCCTTCGCTCACACCGAACCTTGTTTCGCCCTGCGGCTTGCCACCGTCATTGAATGCTGGCAGCCACAATACGACAAGACATAAGCAGAGCAGGATGACCGAGGCGGATAATATGCAGATTGCTTTCTTCATTTGCGGTATATGATATTAGTCCCAGTTCTTGATGCCCCCACTGATGTCAATCCTTATATTGTCGGGATTGTTGGGGATAATCAGATTCACCAGTTGCTCCATGCCAGCCTTGAACTGGAACTTGCTCTCATACAGATAACTCATGCCGTTCATTACAACCTCAATGAGCGGCATACGGTTATCCACGCGCTGTGGTACGATGATGGCAGAATACAGATAGTCGGCGTCGTGATGCGCCGTGATAGTACGCCGCAGGCCCTTCGCATTGCGTGTTGCTACTCCTGCCTGCAGGTCTACCGTCGCCTCCGGAACGGTGTTGTGTACATACACCGTAGCGTTTGTCGGCATTTCGCCCTCAAAGTCCTCTCCCTTTATGAGCCTTATCGTGAGTTTGCTCATGATATGTCTGAAGGTAAGCTGAACGGGATTTTCCGATGCCGCCACGCCCTTGCTTGAGGCATAGAGCAGATCGCTCGCCTCGTATCCGCCGAGTGCCGTTGACGTTTTCCCGCTATTCTGGTCAAGGCTTACGCTGAACGGCTGGTCTTCAATGCTGCTCACACCATCGATATATGGATAATAAGCAAACACGTTGTATGTGCCTTCGTCCCAATACAACATTCTGGCAGCCTTCCATTCACTGCCGTTGTATGTCATTGCCTCGTTGTTCACCACGTTGCCGCCCACCTGCAACGGTTTGTCGCCAATTGTCACAAAGACGCCCGTCTTGTCGCCCGCCTCAAAGTCCGTTGCCGTGGCGCGCGTCTTTGAGCCGGGGTGGGTCATCTGCAGCTTCAGCTCCATGCCTTCTACATCCGCCGGCTCGTCCACAGACAGTGTGTTTTCGCTGCATGATGCCATTCCGCAGGCGAGCAGCGCAAGTGCTATATATATAATAAGGTGTATCTTCATCTTCTTTATCTGTTTTATCCAGTGGTCACTTTCTATGTCTTCTCACCTTTGCCATACGCAGCGGACTGCCCTTGCGTATAACGGGTCTGTACTGGCGGGCACCGGCGTAATGCGATGCTCTTCCCTTTGCCGAAGCCTTGGCAAGGCTTTGCTCCACGCCTACGTCACGCTTGTCGTTCTTCACGAAGTCCTCAAACGAGAATGTCTCTCCGGCATACTGCTTTATCCTCTTCACGATGCTCTCGCGACTTATCGCATTATAATAGGGTATGGAGTTGTTCATACATGAGTTCTGCTCCGAGCGATACACACCACGACTGTGCATGAAGCCGCCCTCATACACATCCACGATATCGCTGTAGCGGCTGTCGTATATGAGATGGCTCCACCCCACTCCGTGCGTCTTGCCCGACAGCGAGAGATTATCATACCATCCATAGCTCTTGGCGATGTTCAGCTCGTCCACATGTCCGCAGCAACCGCATCCGCATGCATCTATAAAGGCATTGTGATAGATATATTCATCACCGAGCTTTCCGAAGCCGTGACCACCAGCCTCATGCTGCACAACGCCGCGCGAGTCGAGCGGATAACCGTAGGTGCTGAGCGGACAGAAGGCTATCGCCGAGCCGTCTGCCCACATCTGCGTTATGCCGCCATAGTCGGTGGAATTGGGCACTACGATGATGAGCGTCTCCTTGAGATTGTCCTTCGTCACGGTTGGTGCGCCAAGGGCGTAAGAGAAAATCTCGTCGTATTCCGCTTTCAGTCCGCCTCCACCCGTGAATGTCGTGCCGAAGCGGTTGTAGCGGATAGTATTCACCGTGCCGATACCCGACTCCGTTGACAGCGGAAAGGCGGTGTACACGTTGAAATACTGGCGGTATGTCTTGTATGGCTCTAGTCCGAAGAAATATTCCATCTCCTTCTTCATTACGTTCAGGTATTCTTCTGAGGCAATGTCTTTTGCATCATAACCGTCGCCGATCAATACGATGTTGATGCCGCCGCGCTTGCCGCGTGTGGCCTTCTGCAGCGTCACCCACTCGTCTTCGCCATACTGGTAGCCATACTGCGAAACGCTGCATTCGTGGGTGTAATCCTTATCCTTCAGCCGGAACACCACCTTCCCGTTGCGGTCGCTGCCGGAGCTTTTCGCCGTTGCCTTGATGGTGATTGTCACGTCGGTCTTCTTATTGCCGTTCATCGGCGACACCTCACACCAGTCGGGTTTGCTTGCTACCTCCCATTCGCCTTCGGCATTGACGGTGACGGTCTGCTTATGCTCCGTACTGAGGGCGCAAGCTACAGAGGGACTACATGTCAGTTCGTGGTGAGCGGCGATGCGTTTGAAGTCGCACCAGCCTTGTGCCGTCTGATAATGTGCCACGGCAGAAACCGGCACCTCAACGGTGAAGTTGTCCTTTGCCACGCCATCAAACGCACCGCCTTCTATACGGGCCGGCATGGTGCCACGGCAAACTATCGAACCTATGCCGAAACAATCAGCAAATGCTCCCTGGCGTATCGTCTCCATAGACTCCGGAAACACGACACCCTCAAGCATACTACACCCCTTGAACGCCTCAACACCAACACTCAACACACCCTCAGGAATGTCGAGGACGCCCGTGATACGCGGATTATTGCCAAACGCATAACCGCCTATATGCTCAACCTCCGACGGCAATTTCAGTTCGCCGGAGAAATCATTATTGAAGAAGGCGCGCTCAGAGATTGTCTTCAAATTTTTCGGAAGATGGAGTTCTCCTTTGAATTTACAGTTATTGAAAGCCAAGATGCCAATATTCGTAACTCCGTCGTGAAGGGTAAGCGTACCGTTGAAGCCACATTCACTAAAGGCTTCCACCGGAATTGTGGATAGGCCCTGCGGTATCGTCAACGAGCCTGTCAGTCCTGGGCAATATGAAAAGGCACTACGCCCCAGATACTTCAATTTCTCCGGCAAACGCAGCTCACCATAAAACCCAGAACATCCTGCAAAGCAATATCCTCTGATCAGTTCGAGACTGTTAGGCAATATGAGGTTTCCGGTAAGGTTATAGCAGCCTTGGAACACTCCACCATAATAGTCGGTGCCTTCATCAGCGGAATCATCATTCCAGTTGTTTCCCAATTTCTTCAATGTAGAGGGAAGCGTTAGCGTACCGTTCAGTCCGCTGCAACCATTGAAAGCGCCACGCCTTATCTCCGTCACGCCCTCAGGAATGACGAGCGAACCAGTGAGATTGTTGCATCCATAGAAAGCGTTGCCACCGATAGCTTTAAGATGATCTGGCAATATAATACGACTGAGAGTCGGACTGCCTCCTACTGTCTTCTGATAATAGAAAGCACTTCCCGGTATCTGGTCGTCATACCATTCTTCCCCCTGATACGGTTCGCAAGATGCCTTGATGCGCACCTCTTTAAGATTAAGGGCTGAGAGCCTCGACATATAATCACGCATGAAATAGAAGTCTTCGGCATTTATCTCACCGGTAATCTTCAGGTTCTTCACTTTCGTATAGTCCTTCCCAAGGGCGGTGATGGCTTCCTTCAGTTTGCCGGGAGTGGAGTTCACCACGAGGTATTCCTTTGCCGCGGCGTTATGACTCACGAGGTCGCTTTCCCATTCGCTGATGCTCTTGCCCACAAGCGTCAGCTTATACTGTCCGCCTGATTCCTGTTTGTCCACCTTGATACTGAAGTTCATCATATAACCTGCCTTGTATTCAAAGTTATCCGGCAGGGAGAACTTGAACGGCACACCACCGATGGTGATGCTGAAGAGCGTCGTTCCTCCACTTACGGTCTGCGGCACAACGATGGCGCGCCACTCGTTGCCGGTCTTCGACGGAATCGTGGCAGTATTCTCCACTTCGCCCGCCACGCTCACAGTGCCGTCTGCAAGGTTGATGCTCGCCTTACGCACCACATTCGGCACGAGCACGATCTTCTCCGTAGCCGCCCATTCCTCGGCGGTGAAGCCGGAGCCTTGGAGCAGGGTGACACGGGCGTTCGACATGCGGTGTGACAGCGGCAGACGGATCACGCGGGTGGTAGGAGCCACGTCGGCCACCTTCCCCCAAAGGAAGTCGCTCGCCTCATAACCGCCCATCTCGCCGTCGGCAGACGGTTTGCTCTGGTCTTTCTGCACCTCAAACTGATAGCTCTCTATGCTCTCCGGGGCGGCAAACGGATAATATCCATACACATCAATCGGCGTATGCTTGTCTTTCCAATACAGGTCGTATGCGCCGGTCCATTTGTTGGCCGTCTCGTCGAAAGTGTAGCGCACATTGTCGCCGCGGTTGCCACTCTGCTTCAGAATGCCGGGGTTACCGCCCTCGTAGTCCACCACGTACACGCCCATCATATCGCCGTTGCAGAACCCACTGTCGTTTACCCTCGTCACGGCGAGCTGCTCGATATCGGCCGACAGACTTATGCTGCCGCCGTCGTTCTGCAAACCGTCATCAAAGAGACTGTCGCTGCAACTGCAGAGCGTAGCCGCCACAACTGCCGCAAAATACAAGATTATATTATTGATTGAGTTTTTCATTTCCTTTCGTTTTCTATTCCGGTTCTGCTGTTCCTCCATAGTCTATTCCGTCATCATTCCAGCTCACGATGTCGGCATTCATACCACTGCTCGTCCTGCCCAGCGTAACAGTAAACTGGTAACGGTGTCCCTGCTCAAAGGCTGCGAGCTGCAGACCTTTCGACATACTGTATTCCGTGCCGTCTACCGTCACGGTTATCAGATTGCCGTTGTCCAGCGCCTGCGGCACCACGAGTGCCTTATACGCGCTTCCTGTCTTCAGCGCCACTACTTGGCGCTTGTCGCCCGTGGCGGTCACCGTGCCCGTGGCGAGATTGGCTGTCGCCTGCGTCTTCACGTTGTTTATCCTCACGCTGACGTTGCCATCCGCCAGCGAAGTGGCGCTGAATCCCTTGCCGGCAGCCAGGGTTATGATAAGCTGCGCCATAACGTGCTTCGCCCTGATGTTCACGGCGTTCTCGCTCGGCGCCACATCCAGCGTCTTGCCGATGAGCAGTTCGCCGGCCCTGTAGTCCGCCTCTGCCCTCTGGTCTGTCTTCACGCTCCATGGCAGAGCCTCAACGCCCGCTATCGTGGCGGTGTATGGATAATACATATAGAAGTCGGCATGCGTTATGTCATCCTTCCAGTATTCCGGTTCTATCGAGGTCCATGTACCCTGAAGGGTATACATGCAGTTGTCTATATAGTTGCCGCTTGTCTTCAGCGCTGCCGCCGATCCGTCGGCATTGCGGTTCACCACGAACACGCCTATCCTGTCGTCCGTCTCAAAGGCAATGTCCGTGGCGCGCGTCTCCGGCTCACTGCTGATGCGTATCGGCAACTTCTGCGCCGGCTCGGGTGGCGTGGGCGGCGTTGACGGACTGTCGTTGCCTCCATTCTCTGACGAGCAGGCGCACAATGCCACGGCGCAGGCCGACACGACGATTTGTCTTAATGTAGAATTATCCATGTGTTTCACTCTTCATGTATTTAATTGAAAATATCTCGCCAAGGAGCAGAAATAAGCGTCCCCTTTTCGGATGATTGGCTTTTGATGTGTAAAGGTAAACAAATTTATGAATATTCCGGCTTGTCTCCTCCACTTTTTTCATTATGAACCATAATGAACTTGCAACATCTGATTTATTTACCAGAGATATACAAATGAATCAATGATAAAATGGAGAATGACGGATTCCATTGCCGCTCTCTGTAATTGAATCGGGCCCAGTAAACGGGTTGACCCATACGAATATGAGCCAACCCTCACACTTGATTTTCAGTACCCAGTTTTAACTGAATAAAAAAATCGGATGTCTCACGACAACCGATTTTCAAAAACAAACTACTTAAAAACTAATCTACTAAAACAAATCAAAAAATAATGTTATATTATCCACTAATATAATTATCTTAAATTTACTGATGCAAATGTAAGAAGAATCTACGTTCAATCCAAATATTCGGATGAGTTTTCCTTACTTTTTTTCAAAAATAAAATAAAAACGAGTCAACCCGTTAGAGCCGACTCGTTTTTTGTTATCTTGACATATCAATTTCTATGATATTACATCATGCCGCCCATACCTGGGTTTCCCATAGGCATCTGTGGCTTTTCCTCTGGTTTGTCTACGATGAGGCATTCCGTTGTGAGGAACATTCCGGCGATTGATGCCGCATTCTCAAGTGCTACGCGGGCAACCTTAGCCGGGTCGATGACACCTGCCTGGCGCAAATCCTCGTAAACATCCTTGCGGGCATTGTAACCGTAGTCACCCTTGCCCTCGCGAACTTTCTGGACAACCACTGCACCTTCGCCACCGGCATTGCGTACAATCTGACGGAGAGGCTCCTCGATGGCACGCTCAACGATGTTGACACCAGTCTGCTCGTCGGCGTTCTCACCCTTCACGTTCTTCAAAGCCTCGAGTGAGCGGATATATGTGGTACCGCCACCTACTACTACTCCTTCCTCGATAGCAGCACGTGTAGCACAGAGTGCATCATCCACGCGGTCCTTCTTCTCCTTCATTTCAACCTCGCTGTTGGCACCTACATAGAGCACTGCTACACCGCCTGCCAACTTGGCAAGACGCTCCTGCAGCTTCTCCTTGTCATAAGAGCTTGTGGTGTTTGCTATCTCGTTTTTGATCTGAGCGATACGGTCAGCGATAAGCTCCTTCTGTCCGGCACCCTTCACGATAGTGGTGTTGTCCTTTGATACAGTAACCTTGTCGCAGGTTCCGAGCATCTCCAGAGTAGCCTGCTCGAGCTTCAAGCCCTTCTCCTCGCTGATTACCACGCCGCCAGTCAATACGGCGATATCCTCGAGCATTGCCTTGCGGCGGTCGCCGAAGCCAGGAGCCTTGACAGCACAAATCTTCAAGCCGCCACGCAGACGGTTAACCACCAATGTGGTAAGTGCCTCGGAGTCAACATCCTCAGCGATGACGAGCAATGGGCGTCCGCTCTCTGCTGCCGGCTGGAGGATAGGCAGGAAGTCCTTGATGTTGCTTATCTTCTTGTCGTAGATAAGGATATATGGGTTGTCCATTACGCACTCCATCTTGTCGGAATCTGTCACGAAATATCCGCTCAGATAACCACGGTCGAACTGCATACCCTCAACCACATTGGTATATGTGTCGCGGCTCTTGCTCTCCTCGATTGTGATTACTCCGTCCTTGCTCACCTTGCGCATTGCGTCAGCAATCAGCTTACCGATTTCCGGGTCGTTGTTGGCGCTGACCGTAGCCACCTGCTCAATCTTGTCGTAGTTGTCGTTAACGATCTCGGCATTCTCCTTGATGTAGTCTACCACAGCCTTGACTGCTTTGTCGATACCGCGCTTCAAATCCAATGGATTAGCACCGGCTGTAACGTTCTTCAGTCCTTCATTCACAATGGCCTGTGTGAGGATGGTTGCTGTGGTCGTACCGTCACCGGCATCGTCGCCAGTCTTGCTTGCAACGCTCTTTACGAGCTGTGCGCCAGTGTTCTGGAACTTGTCCTCAAGCTCGATTTCCTTTGCTACGGTAACACCGTCCTTGGTAATCTGAGGAGCACCGAACTTCTTCTCGATGACCACATTGCGACCCTTCGGGCCGAGTGTCACCTTCACTGCGTTAGCCAACTGATCTACGCCCTGCTTCAACTGCTCGCGGGCATCTACGTCAAACTTTATTTCTTTTGCCATGATTATTTTCCTTTATTATATTATAATGTATAGAGGAACCGGATTCACCTTATATAATATATCCCTCTTTACTAATCCTTGATTATTAATAAAAACTACTTGGTGATAACAGCGAGAACATCACTCTGGCGCATCATCAGATACTTGTTGCCCTCGAATTCGAGCTCTGTTCCTGAATATTTTCCGTAAAGCACCTCATCGCCTTCCTTGAGAATCATCTCCTCATCCTTTGTTCCGGTACCGGCTGCAATAACCTTACCATGCAAAGGCTTCTCTTTAGCTGTGTCTGGGATAATAATTCCACCAACCTTCTCCTCTGCTGGAGCCGGTTCAATCAAAACTCTGTCTGCTAATGGTTTGATATTCATAATCGTATGTTTTTAATTTGTTTATACTGTTTATCAGTGCCCTATTACTTCAGGCACTCATCCGTATAATTACGAAAAGTGTGCCAAAGCATCACAAACGACATTTTGTCACACCCCATCTGTGACGTATTGTCATATCAGCAGGATGAAGCGACCATATAGCGTCAATAACCGTCACACAAGAAAAAGTACCAGAATAGTCCAACGAAAAACATTTTTTTATCTTTATTTCGAAAGAAGAAAACCCATCGTCACATAATAAGGAAGTAGACAAGTTGATTAAATATATTATCACGAGTTGACGAGATACGAGTTGACGAGGAAATGGATAGACAAGTTGACGAGGAAATGGGTTTGGCGGGGAAGCATGAGACAGTACTTTTATGGATTCGGAAACAAGTACTGGAGTAATCCAATAGAAGTACTGGAGTAATCCAATGCAAGTACTAGAGTAATCCAATAAGGAGTACTGGAGTAATACAATGCAAGTACTGTCAGTATACTACCTTAATGAACGAACGAGCAAATTAAACGCTGGCTCTCTTGTGGCT
>ULRN01055019.1_pt1 | contig 9895 bp, 10 predicted proteins | sample 1955461 | NCBI WGS metagenome assembly ULRN01 (sample SAMEA4835683, study PRJEB28245) | human gut metagenome | biome: gut microbiome; material: fecal sample | place: Denmark | collected 2008 | reverse complement strand
CTGCCACTTCCAACGTTGCATCGTGCCCTCCATTCAACGCATCGACACGTGACTGATTCATGTCAAACCCTATCGTCTCAAACTTCGTTGAGAACAGGCGAGCCAATGGCAAGCCAACGTAACCTAATCCGATTACGCAAATTTTTATCCTATCCATTTTATTTTGAATTTTTATCTTTATTTCTTGTTTTGAGAAATAACTTCTCGTCTTATCCCCACGACGCGATATTCTACTACGTCTACATTGCAATATTCTTGAATCAAAACTAATCCCATCAATATTGAGTATTTAGGTTCTAAAGTCATACTTCCTGAGACTATTAACATAAAGAACATTTGAAGGAACAATATAGATACCCATCTACCAGGAGTTCTTCTACGCAATGTACAATTCACAGACTTTAATGCAGATATCAAAGTATACGAATATATTGTTAACCCTATAATTCCCAACTGCATTAATACCTCAAGAAAAATATTATGAGGATACATTATATTTTTCACTGAAGTTTTTACCGCGAAATGTGCTCCCCATATTGGAGATTCACAGAAAGAATTCCATGCATATTCATAAAATACGGACCTATCACTAAGCTGATCCGTTCGGTCAAACATTCTTTGTTTAAGTATTGGAGATATATCATTAATAATCTGAACAATATCATCTGAGAAAATGAGCCATACACAATATAGACCAACTATTGTGAATAAACTTCTCACAGTATTTTTTGTTCCAAATATCAAGCAATACACAATTATTCCCAATGAAGATAGAAGTGGGCCTCTGCTGCCTGATCTCAAAAGAATTAAACAACTAATCACAAAAACAGGCAATGCCAAATATTGATATAAGCCGACTTTATATGGTTTTTTTACGACAAAAATAGATAAAATTATACCCGATAGCCCCATATGTCCAGATGATATTGTGTTCAAAGCAGCATTCGCATCAATTCGCTCTTCCGAAGCAGTTTGAAATGCCGTATTCGAAAAAAAAGATACCACAACAGCAATACCGATCAGAAGAAATGAGTATAACAACAATTTATTGAAATCTATACTCCTCCAACTTTTAAAAATTGACAATAATGGCACTATTGTCAAACATATCATAAAAAGCCAGTATTTATTAAGAACACGTGGGTCTACCTCGCCGTAAGAAACATAATAATCATATATAAATCTACAAATAATCAATCCCCAAAGTATCAAAAAGGCCTTTCCGGGATTATTCAAAAATAATTTTTCTTTTACGTTAAACAAAAATGCTATTATTGAGATGCATAAAGATATAGCTCTAAATGGAATTGTAACAATTTGGGTATTTCCCACATTTCCAATTACAGCAGAACATATTACCGTGCAGAATTCATATCCAAATAATAATATCATCACATTAAGTGTTGATATTAATTTGTTTATTCTGGACCTATCTCTTCGTGTTAAATCAACCACCAGCTATGTTTTTATAAAAAATCGAATAACTAACAATCCCAAAGCCGTAGCATACACCACAAACATTGGCATAATAAAACTTTTCGGCAATTTAGTTTCCGCCAATTTAATCATATCCCAAAGCATTAACACTCTTGGGATAAATGCGCAAATTGAATAAATCAATATTGTAGCATACAACGGTATTCTCATTGCAGAACATAGCAACATTGCCCCTATTCCGCATACAAAATAAATAACATTGTATGCCAGCATCCGATTCTGCTTGTCCAACAATCTGTACAATGACATCAAGGGCTGGGTCAATATTGTTGCAACCGACCATAGCGACAAGCATAATGCCACCTCGCCAGCAGTATACCATCTATCTCCTAGGAATTTCACCAACAACCAGTCCCCTCCAACACAGAAAAAAGATGTTGGCAAAATAGCCAACCATACAACAATTCTTAATACATTCCGAGTTTCTGATTGTATCGTTTCCATATTATTATTTACGGAGATTCGTTGATAATAAACCTTTCCGATAGCCGCGCCAATAACAGATATTGGCATCAGCAACAACTGTAACACCATTGAATAACAGCCCACATCACCTTTTGAGTAAAAACTTGCCAATATTATAATCGGCAGATTAAACGCCGCAAACGACAAGAGTGATGCTGGGGCATCATACAAGGGGAAATTTTTATATTTTTTTGCCACTGCCACCACATTAATTCTACTATCACCCCTTGATTGCTTCGCCTTTAGTACTTTTCGTAAAGAGAAATACAAAAATATGCAACCTATGATTTGAGCGCAAATGGTTCCTAAAATCAATCCATTGACAAGTATCGCACAAAAAGCGAATGAAATACGAAGCGCAGCCTGTGAAGCCCCCACTGTCAGATTCCCTTTTGAAATTGTCCAATATTGCTCATATCGATTTGCCAAATTCTGCAATATAAGCAATACAGAATTAAACACAAGAAATATTACAGCTCCTATCGGAAAAGGGAAATATTGAACAGCTGAAATTTTCAAGAAATCACCTACCGCAAATGCGACAATACACATTGACAACACGCACATTGCGGAGAATGCGCATAGTTTTTGAACAGCATACACCTCGTTTTCTTTACATTTAATAAGCGCGTATTCAAAGCCACCCAATAGTACAACCTCAATAATTGTGATAGTACTTGAAAATATACCCCATTCGCCAAATTGTTCCGGAGTATACAACCGTGACAATATTGGCGTCACAACCATCGGAATCAGATACATTAAAACATTCCCTGATGACAACTTCAAGGAATCTTTAACAAGTTGCAATTTTGCTATATTCCCAAGTTTATTAATCATCAAATTGAAAATTTTTAGGAGATGGAACATAATAAATAACCACTCCTTTTCGTGCCAAATTCATCATTGTTTCCAAGCAATGTTTTGAATAAAAAACTTTTACTTCCAAATTAGAAATTTTCTTTATCTGCCAATCCTCTTTTGTAAAATATTTCGTCACTTTCTTTTTTCTCATCCGCCTATCTAAATGGGCCGTCCATGAATAATACTCATAGACCTGTCCGTCAAGAACATACCGATATTTTTGTTTGGTCGTAAAGAATTGTTTCCAATAAGGATAATGATACTGCAACTGACTTTCTATGCAGTGATGGAATGTTCCAATATAACTTCTTGGCATACCGAAATTAAATACCAAAGCATCCAATTCACACATTCTATACCATGGCGAGTTTTTATCCCAACAATCATGACAATTTACATGGTCCTTGAGCAACCATTCTGCATATTTCCCTATGGCGCATACTGAATGTTGCACATTTATGCTCCTTTTAACGCCTGGATATTTACGAAATGTTTCTGCTAAATACCCTGCGCCTGTTTTATCTGTCTGCGGATTAAAAATATAATCAGGGTCATCTTGCAATTCGTATGGAGGATATGCTGGCATAACCAAAGTGCCTTCTTGCCCTATTACATTCAATATTTCTTTTATCAAATCGTCTGCCGTACCACGATAATTATAGAATTCCTTCATTGAGGAATGAATGCACACAACTGATCCTTCTTTCATGCCAACAGACTGCATCAATCGCACCAAATCTTTAGCTGAATATTTCTTATGGTAAATTAGTTTCCCTACTTTCTTCTTTAGATTTTTCCGCCACAAAGAAATATCCTTAATTCCTGTAACACGCTTTATCAGAATTCCAAACTCTGTATATAAACTTTTTTTCATTTTATTTCTTCTAAAAATGCTTTTGGGATATAGGTTGTGGCGACGGCGCAGATGCCGCGGATGCTGACGAGGAGGCGGCGGTCGCCATGAATGCGCTGGATGCTGCCTTCGGCGCCACGGAAGGGGCCGTCGGTGACGCGCACACGCTGTCCTTCCGCAAACTTGCGGTCTTCATCGCCAAAGTATTCCAGCCCGGTCTCTCCCGACGAGGCGACAAGCATAAACACGTTCATCTCCCGGTCGGGGATGGCATAGGGTCTGCGTCTGCCGTCATCGCAATGGCGGGTGTAGAGGATGGCGCGGTCGGTGAGCTGACGCTGCACCGCTACGGCGCGCTCCTCGGCAGCGCGGAAAAACATCAGCGAATTTATCACGGGACGGCGCACCTTGCGGCGCTGCCCGCATCGCTCCACCATGGTTTCTTCCACCGGCACGTAGCACTCTGTGCCGTCGGCCGTCAGCTCCTCCTCCACAGCAAAAACTTTGTTGTAGAACACCTTCAAGGCATACCAATGCAATCCGTGATTTTCCGCTTCAACCATTCGCGTAAGGATATAACTTCCATTCCTGTCCACCGCGGTTTCTTCAACCTTCAGCGCACAGCAAGTCGGGTTAGTCCGCTAATTTTTCATCTGTCTAAAACCCCGGAACTCGGCGCGTTCCACTACCCGTGGTCGCTGTCCGTAACCCTCTTCGTGAGGTTTCTCCGCAAGAAACCGCACATCACAAGCACTTCAGAATTTCATGGTTGGCATTGTCCAATGCCACATTTTCCACTGAATCAAGATAAATAAGCGTGGTGCGCTCGGAAGAGTGTCCAAGTCCGGCGCTGATGATTGACAACGGCACGTTGTGGCGCCGCGCAGCGGTAGCCCAACTGTGACGCGCCGTGTAGGTCGACAACTTCTCCGAGATTCCTGCAATTTCAGCCAACTGCTTCAGCTTACGGTTGTGATAGCCCAACGCTGTCTGGTATTGCCGATAGGCATCCTGTCCGTCGGCACTGATTATCGGGAACACATACTCCCCTGCTTCGTTTTTGTAGCGGTTGATTATGGCAGCCATCGGCGGCTCAATGCGCACGGTGAGCCGTTGCCCCGTCTTGCGGCGCACGTAGCTGAACCAGTCGCCACAGATGTCGTCGCGCCGCAGGAATGCAATGTCGACAAACGCCATCCCACGCGCGCAATAGCTGAACAAAAAGATGTCGCGCGACAAAGCCAGCGACTCATGCTCGGGCGGCAGCTGCCAGTGAAGCAACTTGGAGAACACCGCCTCTGGCACAGCCAGCTTGCGCGTGGCGCACACTCCTGTGAACACTTTCTGGAACGGCACAATCCGCCGCGCTATGCCTTCTGATACCGCTTGATTGCAGACCGACCTCAGGCATCGCAGATAAAACTACACGCTGTTCATCTTCAGCCCACGTTTCCGCAGCCACAGTTCATAATCAGACACCAAATCGGCGTCAATTTTGGAAAATGCGATGTCATGTCTGTCAAGAAATTCAGAAAACCTGTAGAGCGAGTTGCGATAATTACGCGCCGTGCCAAAATTCATATTGATTTTCAAGTTCAGAATCAAGCCACGCCAATATTCAAGTACTCTGCGCGGTCTGCGCACTGCTTTTTTCTCAACAATATTGTTTCTTTCCATCTTGTTTTGATTTTTTGAGAAAAAGTAATGATTAATTTCCGCATAACTGACGTAATTTTGCAGAAGAAAAGTAACACCAGGCATAATAATGATTAAACGACGCTTTATGCCCGTGTTTTAAAAATCCAGAAGAATTATGAAAATATGCCTATTCGTTGTAGGAAAAACAAATCATAACTATCTGTCGCCAGGCATCGAGGACTACAGCCGGCGGGTGAACCGCTACGTGCCGTTCGCAATACAATATATCGCCGATGCAAAAAACACCCGCAATCTGACGCAAGCCCAACAAAAGGTTGCCGAGGGACAGAATCTGCTCGCCGCCTTCGAGCCATCGGACTGCGTTGTGCTGCTCGACGAGCACGGCAAAGAAATGAAATCTATGGAATTTTCAGCATATATTGAAAAGAAGATGCAGACCGTAGGCAAGCGGTTGGTGTTCGTAGTAGGCGGGCCATACGGATTTTCCGACGATGTCTATGCCCGTGCCAATGGAAAAATATCGCTGTCGAAAATGACATTTCCGCACGACTTGATACGCCTTGTGTTCTGCGAGCAGCTCTATCGGGCATACTCCATAATGCACAACGAGCCATACCATCACGAATAGAGCCAGACACCCAAAAGGCTGTCTGGCTCTGCATATTGCTTTCAAAAGCGCTACTTCAAATTCTCGCGCACCTGTTCAAGAAACTCCTTCATCGCGTTGGAATCCTTGCACGCCACAATCTCCTTCAGCGTTTCCAACTTGTCCTGAATCTTGCCAATCTGTTCCACAGTGTGCGGATTAAACAGAATCTCCGTGAGCAGAAAATCATCCTCCGACATCAGACCACGGGCTATCGCCATATGGCGTTTATAGGTGGTTCCCGGTGCGTCTTGATGCTTCATCACGCTGCCAAACACAAGCGTCGACGTAAACGGTATTGACAACGAATAAGCAATCACCTCGTCGTGCTCCTTAAACGTGTACTCGCGGATATTGAGATGCAACTCGTTGTAAAGGTCCTTGAAAAACACCTTGCCCAAATGGTCGCCCTCGCTTATGATTATCGCATTCTCATCCTGCAGATTGCTCAACGAAGCGAACGTGGGGCCAAACATCGGGTGTGTGCTGACAAAGGGATGCCCGCATTCGGCATAAAACTCAGGCAATCCCGTCTTCACCGAAGCTATATCGGCAAGAATGCATTCTTTGCCGATATACGGAATCACCATGCGGAATGCCTCGAGCGTATACTTCACCGTTGCGGCATTGATGACCAACTGAGGGTCGAAGTCGGCAATTTCCTCCGGCGACGACATTCGTCTCACATTATAAGTAAAACGCAAACGCTGCGGATTAGTCTCAAAAACCGCAACAGAATGCTTGAAACTCAACAAATCGGAGAAAAACGAGCCCATCTTTCCGGCTCCTATAATCAGTATTCTCATCGTCACTATCGCATTCTATTGTTCAATACCTCAATTTGCTGACGAACCGACTCTTCGTGAATCGCTTGGTAAACCGTCTTCATGAAATCACCGTTCATGCCCAACTCTTCCGCAGCCGCCGCACGTGAGTTAAGGATGTCGTCGTAACGTCCCGTCTGCACCACCGGCATACTGTGCTCTTTCTTGTACTGACCAATCTCCCGCGAAATGCGCATACGCTTGCTCAAGGCTTCAAGCAAATCATTGTCTATCTGATCAATCTGCTGGCGCAATAGCGTGAGGCTTTCTGTGGTCTGCGTTGTGTCGCGCACCACAAGCATATTCAGTATAAAGTTAAGCACCTCGGGAGTGACCTGCTGGCTTTTGTCGCTCCAAGCACTGTCAGGATCACAATGCGACTCCACGATAAGTCCGTCAAAGCCCATATCCATCGCCTGCTGCGACAACGGAGCCACCAGCTCACGCTTGCCTCCAATGTGCGACGGATCGCAGATCAGTGTCAGTTCCGGCATACGGCGGCGCAATTCAATAGGGATGTGCCACTGCGGCATATTGCGGTACAAATGTTTGCCGTAAGCACTGAATCCACGGTGAATGGCGCCAATCTGCCTGATTCCAGCATTGTAAATGCGTTGCATCGCACCAATCCACAACTCAAGATCGGGATTGACCGGATTCTTAACCAGCACCGGCACATCCGCTCCGACAAGCGAGTCTGCGATTTCCTGCATGGCAAACGGGTTGGCCGAAGTGCGCGCGCCAATCCAAAGCACATCCACTCCGGCATTGAGAGCCTCTTCAACATGCTGCTTGTTTGCAACCTCTGTTGCCACAAGCATACCAGTCTCCTTCTTCACCTCCTGCAACCATGTCAGACCGACACTGCCCACACCTTCGAATCCGCCCGGTTTGGTGCGCGGTTTCCAAATGCCGGCACGAAAGATTCTAACACCATTCTTTGCCAAATCCTTAGCCGTTTCCATCACCTGTTCCTCTGTCTCGGCACTGCACGGACCAGCAATTACAACAGGGCGTTTTGAGTCAACGCCACAAAACTTAATAGGTTTAATATCGTTCATAATCTTATGTTTTTATTTCATTTCTTTAATTCTATTCAAAGCCTCCCGCATCTTTTCCTCTGTCGCACAAAGCGATATTCTGACATAGCGTTCTCCGTTGCTTCCGAAAATAAATCCAGGCGTGATAAACACCCGCGCACCGTACAGAATGCGGTCGGCGAATTTTTCAGACGACTCCTCCCCTTCAGGAATCCTTCCCCATAGGAACAGCCCCTTCTGAGATTTGTCAAATGAGCATCCGAGTTGCGTCATAATCGCCTCCGCCACCTTTCGGCGTTCGGCATACACCTTATTAAGCTCGGCATACCACGACCCATCGCACGACAAAGCCTTTACCGCCGCCTCCATTGCCGGGCGGAACTGTCCGGAGTCAATATTTGACTTCACTTTAAGTATCCACTCTACAAACTGAGCGTTTGACGCCAGCATTCCCATACGCCATCCCGCCATATTATGCGATTTGCTCAACGAATTCATCTCAATGGCAATGTCTTTTGCTCCAGGCACAGAAAGCAGGCTTACAGGGTTGTCGTTTAAGATAAAGCTATACGGATTGTCATTGACAATCACGATATTGTGCCGGCAGCCGAAGTCCACAATCTTCTGAAACAACTCCATTGTCGCAGGCGCGCCTGTTGGCATATTAGGATAATTCACCCACATCAGTTTCACCCTGTCGAGCGGCATCCGCTCCAACTCGTTGAAATCAGGATACCACCCATTTTCTTCTTTTAGATTATATGTCAGGATTTCAGCCTCCGCCAATTTGCTCACCGAAGAGTATGTAGGATACCCCGGATTTGGCACAAGCACAGCATCGCCAGGATTGACAAAAGCAAGCGTAATGTGAAGGATACCCTCTTTTGAACCAATCAACGGTTGGATTTCTTTATCAGGATTCAGTTCTACACCGTACCAACGGCGATACCAATCAGCATAAGCACCGCGAAGCGACGGCAATCCGACATACGGCTGATAGCCATGAGTGTCGTGCCTCCGAGCCACATCACACAATGTGTCAATCACCGACTGATGCGGTGGACGGTCAGGGCCTCCGATGCCCAAAGATATAATGTCCATACCTTTTGCATTCAGCTGCGCCACTTCTTTCAACTTCTTTGAGAAGTAGTACTCCTTAACTTGTCTCACCCGATTTGCCGGGCATATATTGCTATTCTTTTCCATCTTGATTGAAATTGGAATATTCGCCTAAAATTTTAAAATCAGTAATCAATGGTTTTACAGCCTCTATCGACTGACGGTAACGCGTATAGTCATCAAAAGTCAGATTGATGAAAAACCGATATTCCCACTCTCTTCCGATAATTGGAATCGATTGGATTTTAGAGAGGTTGATATCATAGAATGAAAAAATTGTAAGAATCTTAGCCAGGCTGCCCTGCGTGTGTGGCAACGTGAAAACCAACGACGCCTTGTCTATTTTTTTGCCATAGGAAAGCTCATGCGACATTATCGGATCGGCGATGATAAGAAACCTCGTGAAATTACGCTTGTTTGTCTCGATGCCTTCTTCCAAAATATTCAAGCCGTATAATTGAGCCGCCAATTTTCCACAAATAGCAGCATGTCCACGCAATCCCAACTTTGCAATTTCTTCCGCACTGCCCGCAGTATCGGTCTTCTCCACCATCTTCAGATTTGGATGGCGATGCAGAAACTGCTCGCATTGCATAAGAGCCATTGGATGCGAGTTAACCTCTGTCAGCTCGTCTATATTCTGTCCTGGCAAAGCGCACAACACATGTGATATGCGCATCTTGTATTCTCCTACCACCGTAAGATTGCTTTGGCGAAGAAGCTCGTGATTTTGCAACAGACTGCCGGCAATCGTGTTTTCAATCGCCATCGCGCCAATCAGCGAACTGTCGGACTTCAGACAATCAAACATACTGCCAAACGTTTCACACGGCACCACGTCAATATCCTCTCCCGCAAAATATGCTCTTGCCGCAGCATCATGGAAACATCCTTTTACGCCCTGTATTGTTACTTTTTTCTTCATTCG
>ULRN01010786.1_pt1 | contig 9905 bp, 5 predicted proteins | sample 1955461 | NCBI WGS metagenome assembly ULRN01 (sample SAMEA4835683, study PRJEB28245) | human gut metagenome | biome: gut microbiome; material: fecal sample | place: Denmark | collected 2008 | reverse complement strand
ACGGAGCTTTTGTGGGACAAAGGGAATACCGTTGAGACGGTAGTTCTTTTGTCCAAACTCAATACCAAGCAGCATATCGAAGTAGAGCTGAATCTGGATGAGCTGGATTTGACGGCGGCGGAGAGCAAGGCCACCTATGACGAGATCAAGGCGTATGTGCTGGAGAAGTATGGTTTGAAGGTGTCCAGCCTGTATATTTCCCAGGTCAAGCGGAAATGTGGGCTGGATGTGGGACAGAATTATAATCTGTCAAAGAAGGAAGATGCGAAGGTGCCGCAGTGTCCACCGGAAAAAGAGGCGGCGATTGTAGAGACGTTGAAACATTTTCACATGATATAAGGATAGCGACTCATACTTAAAAACACGTTATCGGCTTAGTCGGTAGCGTGTTTTTCTTGTTGTTAAGGGAAACCGTGCAACTTGACTTATAAATAGTGAATATAGTATAATTGTTCTATGTAATAGAACATAGAACAATTTCTAGAAAGGAGGTGCCGAATTGCCCAACAAGGTGGCTATAGATCAACGAGCCAAAGATATGATCATCGAACTTGGTTTGTTGATTCGTGATTGCCGAGGAACGCTCAGTCAATCCCAATTAGCAAAAAGGGTTGGTCTGCCCCGTTCCAACATGAAGTATATAGAGGACGGTGTCAATGCCCCAACAGCAGAGGTCTATGACAAGCTGATTAAGGAACTAAAGCCGGATATGCAGACACGCCAGCGTATGGATCGTCTGTATATGGCGATTCGGAAAGTTCCTCCGCCGGATGTTTGCCGAACCATCACACAAAACAAGGATTTAGTAGATGCAATGCGGAAGTTGGAAGGTTGCAATCTGACTCCCGACCAGATCAAAAGTGTTGCTGTCCTGTTTGCATCTTTTCAAGAGAATAGAGAAGGAGAACCAATAAAATGAAAGATAAGTATTTTTACGAAGTTATGTTTGATGATACGTCAATTGACGTAAGCAAGGAAGTGGGATTGGTCTGGTCCATTGCCAACTCGCTCCGTGGTGCCTATACCTCGGATAAATACAAGGATGTTATTATCCCAATGGTCATTATTCGCCGGTTTGAGTGCGCTCTGGAGGCTACCAAAGATGCAGTTGTAGCAAAGCACAAGCAGAACCCCAACCTCCCTGCTGCGCTCCTTTGCCAGGTTTCCAAATATCCTTTTTACAACTATAGTGAATACACCCTCAAACGCCTTCTGGATGACAGCGACAGCATTGCGTCCAATCTCAAGTCTTACATTGAAGGCTTTTCCGCCAACATCCAGCTAATTCTGGAAAAGCTGCTGAAATTCAGCACCCAGATCGACAAAATGGATAAGAGCAACCGCCTTTACAGCGTGGTTAAAAAGTTCTCGGATTTGGATTTGTATCCCGCCCATGTGGACAGCATGAAGATGGGCTACATTTTCGAGGATATTATCCGCCGCTTTTCTGAAAACGCTGAGGCCGGTGATCACTATACGCCCCGTGAAGTAATTCGTCTGATGGTCAATGTACTGCTAGCAGAGGGCTGCAACGACCTGCTGACGGATGAGGGTAAAATTGCCACCGTACTGGATGCTGCCTGTGGTTCGGGCGGTATGCTGTCCACTACCTATGATTTCCTGCGCCGCAAAAATCCCTATGTGGATGTGCGTTTGTTTGGACAGGAAATCAACCCCGAATCCTACGCCATTTGTCTGGCGGATATGCTCATCAAAGGCCAGGATGTGAAAAACATCATGGGTGATGAGGAAGCCAACACCCTGAAAACGGATTGCTTCCCGGATCAGAAGATGCGGCTGGTGATTATGAATCCTCCGTTCGGTACTCCCTGGGGCGGCAAAGATGCACCGGAAGGACAGGAGAAGAAAGTCCGTGAGGAAAACAAGAAGGGCGGACGGTTTGAGCACGGTCTTCCTGGAACCGGTGACGCCCAGCTGCTGTTCATGCAGCACGCCATCAATAAGCTGGATGAGAAAAACGGGCGTGCAGCAATCATTACCAACGGCTCGCCTCTTTTCTCCGGCGGAACCACCAGCGGTGAAAGCCAAATTCGGCGCTGGATGCTGGAGGAAGATTTGATTGAGGCCATTATTGCCCTGCCTACCCAGCTTTTCTATAACACCGACATCGGTATTTATATCTTCATCCTGTCCCGCAACAAGCGTCCTGACCGTCGTGGAAAGGTGCAGCTCATCAATGCGGTGGATATGTGGAAGCCCCTGCGCAAATCTTTGGGCAAAAAGCGCCGTGAAATCGACCGGGATAGCATGGTGAAAATCACCGAGCTGTACTCCAACTTTGAGGAAAACCAGTACTGCAAGATTTTCCCCAACGAGGAGTTTATGTACAAGGAGTATGCGGTCTATCAGCCGTTGCAGCGCCGGGGTGTGCTGGATGCGGAAAGCATCGAGCGGCTGCGGACCAGCAGTTACTTCACCAGTAACTCCAGTATTTTCAATGAGATGGATTTTGAGCAGTTGAAAGAGATGAACCCCCGCAGTGCTGCCGACGAGAAGAAATACCAGAAATATCTGGCGGGCCAGCAGTTTGTGGCGGATGTGTTGACCATTCTGGAAGCCAACCGCTCTGACCGTGTGTTTATGGATTACGGAGAGTTTGAAAAGTATCTGAAATCTCTGCTGGGCAAGGTGGAGGGGATGTCTGCCAGTCGGTTGACTGGCATTGCCATGGTGCTGGCGGTGATGGACAAAACTGCTGTAGTTCAGAAAGACCGCAAGGGCGAAATCATCAAGGACACTACCACTAAGGACACCGAGATCATCAAGCTCACCCAGGACCCGGAGAAATATTTTGAGGCGGAAGTATATCCCCATGTACCGGATGCTATCTGGGCCTATGAATTTGACCCGGAGAAAAAGGAAAGCGCCACCAACAAGGAAAAACTGGGCGCAGAGTTCCCGTTTACCCGATTCTTTTACGAGTACAAGGAGCCGGAAAAGGCAGATGATCTGCTGGCACAGTTTATGGAACTGGAAAAATCCCTCTCCGAAAAAATTGCAGCCTTGCAGGAAAGCGAGGGAGTGTAATGGCTGAGCAGATGAAAGAAAGCGGGATTCAATGGATTGGGGCAATACCGTATAATTGGAATGTTGAACGTATCAAACATATCATCCAAAACAATGATAATGGAATAAAGGTAGGTCCTTTTGGTAGTGCACTTACAAATGAGGTTGTTAGTTCAGATGAAGGAAAATATAAGGTTTATGGACAGTCGAATTTGATTCGAAAAGATTTTTCGTATGGTGATAATTATGTGTCTGAACAAAATTATAAGCGGCTTATAAATTATGAGGTTCTTCCAAATGATATTGCTGTTTCGATGATGGGGACAATTGGAAAATGTTCCGTTGTTCCAGATAATATTGAGCCTGGAATTATGGATTCGCACTTGATCAAAATAAGGCTTTCCCAAAAGATGCTCCCTCGCTATTTTGAATATGCTTACGAAAGTGATATGGGGTATAATCAACTTTTGATTAATAGCAAGGGCTCTATTATGAATGGCTTAAATTCTACGATTGTAAAAGGATTATATATTCCTGTGCCTGGAATTGTCGAACAGCAAGCCATTGTAGATTTTCTCGACAAAGAATGTGCCCAGATCGACAGCATTGCCACAGATTTGGAAAAGCAGATTGAACTTTTGCAGCAATATAAAAAATCCCTGATTACCGAAACAGTAACCAAGGGACTGGATAAGTCTGTGCCAATGAAGGACAGCGGCGTTGAGTGGATTGGGAAAATTCCAAACACATGGGATTGTAAAAAAATGAAATATGTTATTTCAGAACCTTTACAATACGGTGCTAATGAGGCTGGAAACGATTATAAAGAGGATTATCCGAGATATATCAGGATAACAGACATAACGGAAGAAAATTCACTGAAAGATGATGGAAAGTTATCTTTGTCGCCAGACATCGCTAAGCCGTACTTATTAAAAGATGGAGATCTTCTATTCGCCAGAAGTGGCGCTACAGTTGGGAAAACATTTTATTATACTTCTAATTACGGGACCTGTGCGTTTGCTGGATACTTAATCAAAGCAAGATTTAACCAAGATAAGATGAATCCCAAGTTTGTATATTACACTACATTAGGTATAGGATATGAGAATTGGAAAAATACCGTTTTTACTCAAGCAACAATTCAAAATATTGGAGCAGATAAATATGCACAATTCTACATCACTGTCCCGTCCAAGAAAGAACAAGATGAAATCATTGCATGTTTTGATGCACAATGCAAAGCAATCGATAATGTTATTCACAGTAAATGTCAGCAGCTTTCTACTATCCAAAAACACAAAAAATCTCTTATCTACGAATATGTTACTGGTAAAAAACGAGTGAAGGAGGTGCGGTAAGATGGCCATCAAAGCAGGACAATTAAAAGAAAGGGCAGATTATCAGGCGTATATTCTTGAAATGCTGGAAAAGGAAAACGGTTATCAGGTGCGCCCCTCTACCGCTTACGATCCCGGCTACGGCATGGATGTGGAGCTGCTGTTCTCCTTTTTGGAAGCAACCCAGAAAGATGCGCTGACCAGGCTGGAAAAGCTCTATAGTGACAAGACTCGCCAGACCATTCTCAACTACATCAACAATGAGGTCAACAAGAAAAGCCGCAGCCTGCTGGATGTACTGAAGCACGGCGTGGAGTTTGATAACGGTGTCTCTCTGACCCTCATGTACCGTAAGCCTGCCACCACCTTCAACCAAAAAGCGGAGGCGCTGTATCAGCAAAATGTACTCTCGGTGATGGAGGAAGTCTGGCACAAAGAGGGCGAACGCATTGACCTTGTGATTTTCCTCAATGGCATTGCCATTTTCACCTTTGAGCTGAAATGCAACACCAGCGGACAGAACTATGAGGATGCGATCCGTCAGTATAAGTTTGAGCGGGATTGTAAGACCCGTCTGCTGAAATTCAAGGCGGGATGCCTGGCCCACTTTGCTATGGACTTGAATGAAGTCTATATGTGTACCAATCTGAAAGGAAAATCTTCCTTCTTTCTGCCGTTCAATAAGGGCTGCGGTGTGGGGATTCACTCCGGCAAGGGCAACCCACACAATGAAAACGGTATCAATGTTTCTTATATGTGGGAAGACATCCTCAAAAAAGATACGGTGCTGTATCTGATTGATAAAATCATTTTCCTGCAAAAGGAGATCAAGAAAGACCCGGATACCGGTAAGCGTGTCACCAAGGAAACGCTGATTTTCCCCCGTTATCATCAGTTTAATGCCGTGCGCAAGCTGGTGGCAGATGTCGTAGAACACCACAGCGAGAAAAATTATCTGATTGAGCACTCGGCAGGCAGCGGCAAAACCAATACCATTGCATGGCTGTCTCACCGTCTCGCCTCTTTGCACGACAAGGAAAACAAAGTGATTTTTGATACGGTCTGCATCATCACTGATCGTATCGTGGTAGACCGTCAGCTTCAGAATGCCGTACTGTCACTGGAGCACAAGGCTGGTCTGATCAAGGTCATGGATGAAAAATGCACGTCCAAAGACCTGGCAGATGCCCTCAACGGCAATACCAAAATCATTGTGACCACTATACACAAGTTCATGTACATTCAGGAACTGGTGCAGGAGCTGAGAAGCAAAACCTTTGCTGTGATCATCGACGAGGCTCATTCCTCTACCGCCGGAACTGCTATGGAGGCGGTGACGTATGCTCTTTCGGAGAGCCGCAAGCTGAGTGAGGCCACCACTGTTGATGTATCGGAAGAAGAAAAATCTATGGGTGATATCATCGAAGACGAGATTGCCCGCAGTGGAAAGCAACCCAATGTTTCCATGATTGCCTTTACTGCAACCCCGAAGCCGACCACTTTGCAGCTGTTCGGATGCCTGAATGAAGAAGGAAAAAAAGTTGCTTTTGACCTATATTCTATGAAACAAGCGATTGAGGAAGGTTTCATTCTGGATGTGATGCAAAATTATGTGACCTATAAAACTTATTTTGAACTCAATAAAGCGATTGAGGACGACCCAGAGTTGGAGACGATTGACGCAAAGCGTAAGATTGCCAAATACATTGAACTGCATGATACGAATATTGCCCAGAAAGTGGAGATCATTATCGAGCACTTCAAAAACAGAATCATGCAGGAATTGGGCGGCAAAGCAAAGGCTATGGTCATTACTTCGTCACGGCAGGCAGCAGTCAAATACCGGAACGAGTTTGAGACCTATATTTCTAAGCATGGATACACAGGTATTCGTGCACTGGTGGCGTTTTCGGGTAAGGTCTCTCTGGACGGCCATGAATACACCGAAGCGGTGATGAACGGCATTAAGGAAGAAGATTTGCCGGAGGTGTTTGACAGCAACATCTATCAGGTGCTGTTGGTGGCGAATAAGTATCAAACCGGCTTTGACCAGCCAAAGCTATGCGCCATGTATGTGGACAAGCGCCTGCGTGGAGTCAATGCTGTGCAGACACTTTCTCGCTTGAACCGTATTTGTGCACCCTATGATAAGAAAACCTTTGTGCTAGATTTCAAAAATGAATATGAGGATATTCAAACGTCCTTTGCCCCATTCTATACTGAGACAATTCTGAACGAGACGATTACCCCTTCGGATATCCGGGCGGTGGAGGCTCAGGTGGATCAGTATAATTTCCTGGATATTGACGATATTGAGGAATTTAACGGATACCTGTATCAGGATAAACGAACCTCCAAAGAAAAGGCTCGGATGTGGGCGTTGCTGGATAAATCCCTGCAAATCATCAATCGTCACCCTGAACTGGAAAAGCTAGAAATTCGTGCGACGATCAAGCGTTTCCTGCGGTTTTACAGTTTCCTGGTTCAGGCAACCTGCTTTGAAAGCGTGGATCTGCACAAGAAATACAATTTCCTTTCGTACTTGGTTAAGGAGATCGAAGTGGGCAGTGGTGGAAATGATTTTGATATTGCGGACAAAATCACGGCCTCTAACTTCCGTCAGAAAAAGACCGGGGAAAACACACACGAGATTGAATCCAAGCCGGAGGTCAGCCTGCCGACACCTAATGAGGTCTTCATAGATGAAGCCGTGAAAAAGAAGCTGTCCGAGATCATCGACGAGATCAATGCAGCGTATAACAAGAATTTTGATGTTGACGTGGCCTCCAAGTCCGCTCTGCAAATGAGGGACATTTTGCTGAAGAATGGACATCTGAGGGACAGTGCACGGAATAACTCGCTGAAAGATTTCCGCTTTGCATATTTTGACGCCGTACAGGATGCCCTTATTGCCGGATATGAGCAGAACCAGGATTTCTTCGCACTTTTGCTGGATAATGACGAGAAGAAGCGTGAACTAATGCAGGTGTTCCTGGAAGATGTATATAAGCATTTGCGTAGTGATTAACCCCTTATGCCAATTAACAGCGCCCACTGACTACAATGTCGATGGGCGCTATTATATTGGTTACAACTCAAGACTTTCTATCTGTCTGTTGCAAATGTCCTAAAACAAATCTTATTCACTTTTCTCGCTTTGTGTCAAGGAATTGTACTCCTTTAATTTGTTTTCTCGTACCTTTGTCTCGTATTGATTTGCCTTTTTTTCCAGAAACTGTACGAGAAAACGCTTTCCAACCGATACGGTATCAATCGTAGAAATTATTGCTAATATAGTTGCAATAATTAATGCAATTGTAAATAGCGTGTTTGAATGTGTAGTAAAGGAAAAAACTGTGCCCAAAACACCTAAAACCGATAATGCAAACATGACAACGGATAACAGTTTCTTACGAGGAGAAATCCATTTTTCACGAGCTTGTTTCGCATATGAATCGGCTGACTTTCGATTCTTCTCAGCTTGCATTTTCCGCTGTTGTTCTTCAGATTCTTTTTGCTTGCGAAGTTCACAAGTGATATTTGACAATTCCTGAGTATGTTTTTGCGAAGCTCTTTCCATTTCTTTGTTTAGTTGGTTCAATTCGACTTGATGCCGTTTTTCTCTTTCGTTTAGTTCAGTTTGGTGGCGGGCTGTTTCTTCAGCTATTAATTGTTCTTCATATTTCCTTTGAGCTTCTTGTACAGATGTTTCGGTGATGCTATCAACCTCCCCAAAAGAGCCTAACCAGATTTCATTCCGAAATACCCGGTCAGCACGTAAAGCCACAACTTGTTCTGGTGTCAACTTGCCAGATAGTTTAAGTTTTTGTAGAACCTCATCGACTTTTTTCATTATTTCTGGGATGGGTTGTAATGCACAATACGCATTCTTTAGTAATTCGCTTTCTGGCAAATTATTTACCTCACCACATTTTATCCAAGTAATTGCTGATAAATTACTATCAGAAATAATTAACTGAAAGGTTCTCTTGCTTATGTTCTCTTTATAGTATGTGTTAAAAGCTCTTGTAAAATCATAATTATTTGTGACAAAAATAAAACGGCATGTTTCAATATCGTTACTTGTATAATCTCCTCTAAGGCGATGAATGGCCAGTGCGGATTTTACGTCATTTTCCAAATTGGCTTCTGTATAATGCGGAGTATTATCTTTAATAAACTGCTTGAGTTCTGTCTCTCCTAACATTTTTTGTTCATCTACGGAACCATCGTCTTTTGTGTCATATGGAGGAATATCGTGTTCAACTATTCCAAAACGGTTTTCCAATTTACTTGGTAGTAATTTAATCTCTCTATCGACGTCATTGGAGTTGTAGTTGTGAGCGTTTAAACCATCTAGAGTACGATAGCCATTGGATATTGCCGTTGGACTCAAAGAGTACTTATATGCAGATAAAATATCAATTATTTCCTGTCTTATATGGGGAAAGTAGCAAAATTTTCCATTTTGCCGTTGCAGCATATTATGAAGCAATAGGGCGTTATGTTCTCTTTCGTTGCCGCTATATCCCAGTAAGTCTATTAAAAATGGTGTATCATAAAAGAACGTTGTATTCGAATAGTTGGCTGATTTTATATCTCCGTTCTCTGGTTGAATATAGAGCGCTAAACGTAAAAAGTATCCTTTAATTAAATCGTTTAGATACTCAAATTCTTCATTACTCGCATCTTTGCACTCGAAAATGAATCTTGCGATATAGTAATCTGCTTCATAATCTTTTGGTGAGATACTGACACTTGCCAGATCATTTGTGCCTATCTGAAGGCCGTATCGGGAAAAAAAGGTATGTAAACAGTTAATCGCCCGGCTGTCGGTAAAATTCCCTGCTCTTTTACAATGTGCATTTAGGTATACTGATAATTTTTCGCCTAAAACATGTAAGTAGCGTTCACAATCTTTCCGTCGAGAATCCATTTGAGAAATCTCCGAATCGATTGGAGAAACAAGATAATAATTGTGATTTCTTCTTTCAATAGATGAATAAGGTTTACGTGCAAACACTTTCTTTATGATGACTTCTGGCATATCTGTATACGCAAAATTATGTTGCACATAATTTTGCACCTTTTGTATGTCTACTTTTTCGCCTGGAGATGTGAGAGTAGCGGTCGCATACATTACAAAAGGGGTAATAAGGTCGATCATGTCTTTTTTGCGACTTTGCCATACGGCTTCTAGCATTGCTGCACTAATCATTGTTTGATTATTGTTCATTTTCTGTCTTTCGTCCCTTTCTTTTTGAATTATCTCGTATGTAAACTAGCAGGCAAATATAAATTTGCTTAAATCATTTTCGCTTTTTCTTTTTAGACGCATAATACGGCTTTGGCCTTGCTTTTCCTCGCATATTATTGGGATTTTTGAGCTGCTTGGACAGGCTTAGTATCCGCAGGAACGCCGAGAAGTCCTCCGAGGAAATCTTCTCAAAGGGTATCTGCAACTTATCGCAGAACTCGTGGATCAGCATTTCTGTATCGCTGCCCTGCCCTATGGCCTGCTCAAATTTTTCCTTCACA
>ULRN01022749.1_pt1 | contig 9943 bp, 17 predicted proteins | sample 1955461 | NCBI WGS metagenome assembly ULRN01 (sample SAMEA4835683, study PRJEB28245) | human gut metagenome | biome: gut microbiome; material: fecal sample | place: Denmark | collected 2008 | reverse complement strand
CGACGAGTCCGGCGGCCCATTGCCAGGCGAGGAGGGGAGCCTGCTGTTTTTCCGTCTTTTCGGCCGACCGGCTGTCCTCTTCTTGGCGGGCGGCTCCGGCGATGTTCCGTTGCAGGCTGTCCTCGGAGAAAGAACGGCTGCGGCTGTCGTCACGGCTGCGGACGACGGCCGACACATGTTGCCTGCCCGTGCTGTCGGGCGGAGAGAGGCGGACCATTTCCCACCGGCGGACACGCTCGCTCTCCGTCCGGCGTTTGTGGGTCGAGAAGAGGCTGTCCGTGTACAGGCGGACAGATTCCACCTGTCGCCACGTCGATTTTTCCTGTTGTTTCCGCACCGAGCAGGCCGGCAGGAGCGATATCGTCCCTGCCAGCAAGTATCCGGCTGCAAATCGAAGCCCTTTATTCTTTTTCATTCTGTTTCCCGTATTTGTATTTGTAGGTATAGTCGACTCCGAACAACGCACCGGCGAAAGTAGATATTTCGCCGAATCCGACCAACACGGAATTATGTATCTCGCCTGCCGGCGTGCACCAGAACCCCATGAACAGCAGTGTGATCCCCGCCAGCGACAGCGCGATGGCCACAGCCAGCTGGCAGGTGAACGGGTGGTGCATTTTCTTACAATCCCGCATATTCTTCCTCTGCGTTAAAACAAGGACAAGCTTTGCGCGCCCCTAAATCCCGGTGTCCGCATATCCGGCTTGTCGGAAACCTGATTTTCAGAAGTCTCAGCAAGATTTTGAGTGATTCTTTCTGTTCCTCCGTCCGGGTGTCTTCCGGATTGCCGGCAGTGTCCAACCCGCCTTCGTAGCAGATTCCGATGCTGTTGCGGTTGTGTCCCTTCACATGTGCCGGAACCTGTTCGAGGGGGCGCATGGGGGCGATCTGTCCGTTGCGGCGGACATAGTAGTTGTAGCCTGCCCGGACGAACCCGCGTGCCATGTGGTCGCGTTCCAACTGTTCGGGCGTGTAGTCTTGTGTCTCTCTCGTGGCAGAACAATGCAAGACGATCAGATTGATTTTTCTCATGATTTTCAGTTTTTAATTTTCAAGTTTCAATTCCCGGAAGCGAAAGTAGGAGGAAGGCGTGATAAGGAATCGGTATCTGTCGGCGAGTGTCATTGTTTGTCGGTATAAGTCGACGTAAACAGCCGTTCCCGGGTAGGATCCGGGAAGTCGAAGAGAAGGAAAGCTTTACCTGAGGCGGTTGTTATTTGACAATCCAGGTTTCCGGGTCGCCCAGATGGTCGACGAGGATGGTGGTTTGCAGCGGGGTGAATATTTTTTGGCCTTTGCGATAGCCAGCCAACAACAGTTCTTCCCACAATTCTTCGTCACGTCTGATCCAGCGAGCCAACTGCGTGGAAGCTGATTTTGGCTGTATGTTCTTGAAATACAGCATAGCCAATTCTGTATGGCCGTAGATTCTGTCCTTATCCATTTGATTTTTCTTTTAAACGTTTTTGTTCGAGATATTCTTCACGCGTCACGTACTTCCCCGTGTCGGCAGGAGGTGCGGCTTCCTTTTCGAAACGCGCCTGTTCCTCTTTGTAACGGATAAGCTCCGTGTGCCGCTGCTCCGTGAATTGCAGGAGCGAAGAGGTGATGAACAGCGCATCCACCATTCCGTAGAACCGCCCGTAGCGCCCGCATTTGAGACGGTGGAAGAAAAGCAGGATTTCCGAAGCCTTCAGGTTCGGATATTCCGCCAATATCAGAGCCGCCAGGTCCTTCTGTCGTGCGACCGGCATCTTCTCCCTGACCCCCGTGAAGTTGTTGAGGTTCTCGATCTGTATGCAGAGCCAGACGATGGCTGTCTGCCAGCCGTAGCCTTCGGCAATGACCTCCAGCGACGGGGCGGAGCCGAGATAAGCCCGCGCCTCGTTGCGTGCCGTGGCGATCTGCAGGTCGGGAGTGAACAGTTTCAGGAACTGGCCGGCCGGCCCGTAGCGTTTGCACATGTCAGCAACCTTTTGTTGCTTCTTGAGCCATGCGGAGGATTTCTGCCCGCCGGGCTGTTTCCCCATAATCGTTTGATGATTGATTTCCATAAAATCCACCTTTTTTTGTAGTCGTGTTTTTATTTATATTTCCATTTATATTTACAGCGGTTTTTGCGACAGAAACACTGGTTTCCGTTGCAGTAACCTTGTCGACGTCTTCATGAACGCTCGTTTTTGCAGCAGTAACGGTTGTTTCTGCAACATTAACTTCCGTATGAGGCGCAGTAGTCCCGTTCTTGTCGGCCGACAGTGTCCGGGAAGGAGTGAGCAGGTTGATATCCGTGTCGATCCGTACCGCCGTCCGCCGGCTGATCTCTTCGAAACGCTGTTGGATACCGACGGACGAAAGTATCTGCCGGTATTCCATCAATTCGCTGTCGAAGAGTCGGAGTTGCACACAGAATTCGATCACATCTTTCACAAGCGTTTCGTCCTGCCCGGTCGTGAAACCGATGTCGAAACAGAAATCGCTGTCATAGCGGGCATAATATCCGTTCCCGCCGTAGATCTCGCACAAGGTGGCGATATAGATACAGATGCCGTTGCATCCGTATCGTTGCGCAAGGCGTTGTATTTTCCTGTCGGCCATGAAATGGGTGTCCAACGGGAAATAGCCGAGTCCTTTTCTTATGGGTCTTGCCATTTTATTGTTATTGTTTATTTAAGTTATTAAAAACCCGTAGGTTCACTTTCCGGTACATGAAAAAGAGGAGAAAGAATTGATGGATTTAGTAATAGCGTAAACCAAAAATCGAACTCCGGAATTTCCATTAAAGGTTCGACTTCCTGGTTCCAAGCCGGCAAAAGTAGTTGAAAAGTCCTATATTTCAAAGGTTTTTTACCCGTTGATTTCATATACGGCTGTTTTAGAATTATAATCAAGGCACGGAATGATATTATATTCTCGAAATTATTAGTAGCTTTGTTATTGATTTAAAAATTTACCACCGTAAATTTTACGAGCGTAAAATCAAATCCGATTCCTCTTTTCTGACTGAAGGACAGGCTTTGCTGGTACAGGAGTTCGGGAAAAAATACGGCAATTATTTTTCTATCCTGTCAGCAATCGGATCTGTTTCTGCGTTTCTGGTTCCGGTATTTTATCAAGTATCAAAATTATATAGAGATACAGAATTTCGAACGTTTGGCTGATATCGTTAAAAAGGATTATCCGACTTTCTCCGGTTTGTCTTTGGAAATGTATTTCCGTCAGCAAATGATGGAAAGCAAAGAATTCGCAGATATAGGTTCTTAAAGAATATTGTATACTGTGGTTAGCACTCTTTGCAGGAAAAAAACCGCCCGTCAATTTGCAGGAATAAATATTTTTTCAGAATATTGCATAGACTTTATTAAATACTTAATTCTGATAAATAGACAACAATTAATGTAGTTACGGCTATGAAAACAAAATTCTTTATGACAGTTGCCTTTTCTGTAATGGCAATGTCTTCGTTTGCTCAGGTGCAATTACTCTATACAGATTGTAGCGGACGACATGTGATAGAACGAAACAAGAAACTCTATTGGATGGAGGCGGGAGATGAAGATCCTTGCTTTGAGATTCAGAACTACAAGAAAGTAGGAAACCAGGAGACGTTCAGCCTCAAGAGCAAAGAGCTTAACGAATATGGCAAAACGGATATATACAATGTGGTAATGCAGCTTGATGCCAAGACACAAGAACCGATAGAAATCACCCTAAGCAGCAGTACGCATGGAAAGCAAAGTGGCAAGGTGAGAACTACATCGGGCAGTAAAAACGAGGATGAACGCTTGAAGGAGTATTTTAACGGGTTAGCCGGAAATCCAGCCCAACCGGAACAGGTTGTAAGCAACGCAGCACCATCTGTCTCGGAACCGGCCTCTGACGACCAGCCGGAAGCTGAGCCCCAAAGCGCTGCCGACAAAGTAAAGAATGCCGCAAAGAGCACTTTAGGAAATGTAAAAGGAGTATTTAAGAAGAAAAAATAATTTTCGCATCTCGACATCATATCACCTCATGGCAGAGATGCCAAGAATGGTATGATGTCGTTTTTATGTATCCATCAGTCAAAAAGCTCGATTTTTTCAAAAAACTCAGTGCCGGCAGCAAACGAAAGCATTTTCTTGTGTTGTAACCGCCCTACGATTATGGCGGGATGTACATTGAATTTATTCTGTTCTTTTATTAGTTTGTGTAACTAAAAATAGTTACATTTTTGAAAAATAGAGACATAAACCCCATCCCGGAAGTATAATGAAGGAGTGGATGATGAAAACTGTTTATCAACATTTAAAGAGTAAAGGATATATTAAATAACACGATTATGGATTACTTAGAATACAAAGGATATAAAGGTTCAGTTGAATATAGCAAAGCTGACAATTGTCTTTTTGGTAAGGTGCTTGGCATGAGTAAAGATCTTATTCTTTACGAAGGAAATACCATAGACGAGCTCCGTGCAGACTTTGAAGCTGGCATAGACAGCTATATTGCCGGTTGTGAAACCGATGCAAGATTATTGTAACCTGAAAAGAGGAACAGATACAAGAGTGCGAAACTACAGCAGAATACAATATCCCCCCTTAGAAGCCTGTATTACTGTATTATGCTGGATAATAGCTGATTATCGAAAAACATGTTTGTTAAAAAATATTACCCTATAGGGAAAATTGAAATATATGGGGTATAAAACCAAAATAAACGCGATAGAGTTTCGATTTGGACCAATGGGTATTTGGGAGAATGATACAATAAGGAAAAATTTCCCCACCGTTTTTCGCCGTCAGCAATTCCGAAACGAACGATTCCGGCGGAGGCGAAGAAGAACGCCCCGGCGAATTGTAGAGGAAACCGTCATACGGAGAGAAGAGTACAAGAAAAGGAGCGCAGGTCACGAAAGAGGCCTGTGCTCTTTGTTTAGATGGAGATTCTTGAAAAGGAGTGTGCGCAATCGACTTATAAGAAACAACTGTATTGTGTTAAATATAATAAATAATCGATAGATTGTAGATAAAAAATTTATAAATCTATAAATGTTTTTATATTTTTGATGAAAATTGATAAAACTAATTGAGGGGCGTTTTTGAATTGTGATCGATTGTAAATATCTGATCTTGTTTTTTACCTTGTATTTTAGTTGTATCCAAATCATAAAAATGATTTTGCAATCAATTTGCTTGTTAACAACTAATTAATAAATATATTAAAATGAATTATTTTTATATCGTCTTATTATGCTTATTAAGTGGCTCTTGTTCCAATGATGCTATAAATGACTTTGAAACAGTATTTACAAAAGGTCTTATTGCACCTGTTGATTCAATAAGCGGAGTTACGGTCATTCCTTCTTTGGAAGAGTTTTATTTGTTTTTAAATGAAAGAGTAAATCTTGGTTCTTTAAAAAATAACTATTTACTTACATATTCTGAATTAGCTCTAAAAGCAGATATAAACACTGTATCAAAGATCGGATTTATCGATTTTGTAGCATATGAAGGATGTTCTGATTTGAAAATCAATATTTCTGATTTTCAGACAGCAGATAAATTGGGTATCACTGCCCATAAGGACTATTATGTAACTATAGGATTGGCTTATTATTTACTCCAACTTCAAAGTAATCAACGTCCCAATGTGGCTGAATCATTAGAATGCGGTTTGTTATTAGATAATCCGAGAACTGATAATTTTGTAAATGCACGAAGAGGATATGTAGGTCAATATAATACCTATAAATCTACGTTTACAATGAATACAAGCCTTGTGTTCTTTGTTGTCTCTGGTAGTGCTCCCAAAATATGGTTCCCTTGTGCTCCTGATAATCTTAAATGGAATGTTAATATATTGAATATATGATTGCTATGTATAAATATTGTTTGTTTTTGTATATTATCATGATCTTCATTTCTTGTTCGAAAGAAGATGATGAGTATGAAACGCGCAACTGTTGCATAGAAATAAAAGAGGGATCATCTTTTACTTTATGTACTAAATTCGGAAACCCCATAGAAGAATTGTTCTTTGAAGAAAACGTAATTTTGTTTGGAAAGAAAATATATTCTTTAGATAAAAATCAATACTCATATCAAATTGATAATATAAATAAATGTTTCAGAAAAAATAAAACTAAATTTGATGATCTAAATATTACTTTCGTAAATGATAGCATAGAGTGGATTAAAAACAATAGTTCTAAAACGAATTTTTGTTTTGATAATATTGATTATTTTACGATTAATGATTCTATTTGTCATTTTAGATGTTATGGTGAAAAACGGAGTCATTTCTTTCTTTATAGTATGTACGATACAATGATAAGAATAAGTGCGGATATAAATATAAAATCAATCAACAATTAAATTAAAAAAATTATGGACGAAATTATTATTGTTCCTAACGTAAGAAGTCTTTCACAAAGTATGAAAGAAAGTAAAAGCTATTTTTTTATGCCCTGTAAATTGTGTTATAACAGGACGTCACCATGTTGGTGATGAAAATGGACAAACGACATATGAGTATTCAACGCTTAAAGCAGTAGATAAAGATGGTAAATCTGTATCTGGAATTATTACTGTTGAAGATGTACAATGGCATACTTCTATTAAAGAATCTTTTGGGAGATTTGAAGCACCGATAAATCGAGTTATTGTCGGGCGAAAACACGATGGTGATGAAAATGGAAAAACACAATATGCAACAGCTTTAGTTAAGTTGAATGGAGAAGGCACTACTGTATTAGACTCAGGTTCTACATTAATATCAAAAGAATCTTCTGGAGAATGGTTCAAGTCTGATGCGACAAGTGTTTTAATTGGTAGATATCATAATCGTGATGAAAATGGATATACATACTATTATACAGGTAAAATTATAATAGTACCAGGAGGTACAATTATATCGCGTACTGTAAAAGGATATACTACAATGGAAAAATTTGGAGAGACTTCTGTTGTTAGTATGTATCCTAAAAATCCCGACCAAATAGGAGGTGAATATGTACAAGGAACAAAAATAGCTAATACGTATAAAGTTACATATGAAATACCCAATATAAACTCTGATCATTTTTATCCGGATGATTCTCCTAAATGTGGATATGGTACTGATCCTGTAGTTGGAGGAGGCTTGTGGAATGTCAAAAGAAACTATTTTGCAGATTATAGTGATAACAAAATGATTTTGACTACTTTTTGTGTACAACTTGATGGTAAAACATGGTATCCTCTTAATCCTCAGGATATAGAATGGAATTTTATGATAGTTGAATAGCATTGGTAAATAAAGGAACGTTTTATTTTGAAGCGAATTTTGAAAATTGGAAACGTTGTAAAATATTTAAATAATGAGCTCGGTATCGTACTGGGCTCATTTTATTTGTAGTGGAGTCTGATTGTTGTTTTTTTGCCTACATCCGCCCATGCATCTCCACAAATGCCGACATAGGGCGACAGATGGCGACAGGGCTGTTTTTAGGGGGAGTATCTTTGTCATGTTTTCGAGAACAAAGCATTTCAGAAGTTATTCACAAATTAAAAAATTAAACAGTTATGTCAGTAAAGTATCGTTTGGTGAAGAAGAAGAACATGGGTAAGGATCAGGAAGAGGTTCCTGAAAAGATGTATGCACAGCCGGTTTATATGGAACTGGTCAGTTTCGAATCCCTTTTGGACGAAATCGTGGAGGCGGGTATTCCGACCAACCAGGTGAAAGGGGTGATCGACCGTATGAATTACCTGATCCGCAAACATTTGGCATCCGGTCGGCGCGTGCAGTTCGGGGAGTTTGGAAATTTTCGCTACGGTGTCGGTTCGACCGGGAGTGCGACGGACGAAGAGTTTGATTCGGAGATGATCAAGACTCCGCGCATCGTGTTCAGTCCGGGGTCGTTGCTCCGCAAAGCGAGAGAGAATACCCAGTTCGAACGGTTCGCTTTCGTCGTCAGCAATTCCGAAACGAACGATTCCGGCGGAGGCGAAGAAGAACGTCCCGGCGAATTGTAGAGGAAACCGTCATACGGAGAGATGAGAACAAGAAAAGGGAGGCTGTGTCGTAATTAAGTTTTACGACATAGCCTCTGTTTTTGTGTTCTGAGAATCGAATTATTTTCAGGCGACCGATTTTTGCGGAATTTTCCAAAATATTTGATCCTCGGATGTATAATCCGAGATACTGACATGACAAAACCCACGCTTGGGAAAGCCTGGGCTTTGTTTTATGTTTGTCAACAGCTTACAAAAAAGAGGCTGCGCCTATTTTGACACCTCTTCATAATTGCTGTCAAACAATCCGAGCTCAAGCAAACTTAAGCGCAGTTTCATTTATTCGCCGGCTCAAATCAAGGAGAGCTTCTGCAAAACGTTTGCGCTCTTCTTCTGTAAACTGTGCTGGTTTCCCATTTACTTTATAGCCATTCAAACGCTGGTAAAGCCAATTTTTACTTTTACCAAAGTACGTCTTCGCAATATAACTTAAAGAAAGAGCATTTGCCACATCTCCTAATTCTAATGTCAATTTGATATCCTGCAGCTCGTCTTTGATCGCAACTAATCCTTGATGGGTAGCCTTGATAAAAGCAGCTTGTTCGTCTTCCGGCAGAGCTTCTACTTTCCGAGTTCGTTCTTCCTGGAAAGCAGCACGTTCTTCAGGTGACATGCTTTTGAATTTTTCAAAATCCGCCCGCATGTCATCGGTTGGTAAAAACTTTGATAAATCCTTCATATATATACTTTTTGTGCCCCTCCGAAGAGGGGATTTGTTAGTTACTCTTTTAGTTTTTCTTCTATTTCAGCAATCATATCCAAAATATCGTTTATGTGCTGTTCGAATTCCGGATCTCCCTTTATTACCCGATTTCCGCTGTGGAATTCAAAAAGTAATTTGAGATTTTCCTTTTGTTGAATGAGCTCCTCCCGCTCTTCTTTTGTCATAGGTTTAAATTTAAAATTATCACTCGTGTTGTTTGACACCACAAATATAATAATCTTTTGCTTATTATGTAAATAATCTTTAGATTATTTCTAATTATTTTGTTTGTATGGAAGTAATATTAGGTGATGCCTACATGCAGGTTCTGGCTGGATCCAGAAAAGGGAGGCTGTGTCGTAATTAAGTTTTACGGCATAGCCTCTGTTTTTGTGTTCTGAGAATCGGATTATTTTCAGGCAACCGATTTTTGCGGAATTTTCCAAAATATTTGATTCTGCCCGTAACGGGCGAGGAAGGAGTTGAAGAAAGGTATCAGCGTCAGCGTGTCGGTGGGATTGGGGAACAGTGCGAAGTCGGTGCTGTCTTGGTTTTCGGTCGAGATCTGCAGGTTTGTATCGCTTTTCGAGGTAAGGCCAGTCAAGAGGTTTGGGATGGCAGCCTTGATCTCTTCCGCATCCACCTTTTCCGTTTGCGTCAGGATAAGCATGCCGTCCTTCCCGGCAAGGAATACGCGGGGGATGGTGTTGTCGGCAAAGAGGGAATAGGTTTTCCGGTCCGGGTCGGCGAAAAACTCCATGTCGTATTGCTGTTCCCTGAAATAGGCCGCCACCTGCTCTTCTGTTTCGCTGCGGGCGATCAGGAGCACACGGACGGAGGGATCGTTTTTGTATACATTATATAAAGCGTATATATCGGGAAAAGCTTTCCGGCAGTCGGAGCAGGTCGTACTGAAAAAAATGATCAGGGCGAATTTGTTTTCCAGGTCCTTTTTCGATACCGTCCCATACGGGTTGGAAATACTGAATTCGGGCAACGGGTCGCCTTCCGCCAAAGCAAAGCCATCCGCAGACGGCACATCCTCGCGGATGCAGGCAGCGAGGGATAACAGGCTGATTGTGCAAAACAATAAGTATTTCATGAAGGCAAAGATACGCGTTGCTTGCCATACTTTTGACCTTTTGTATGGCTATTTACATAATATTCCTGTATATTTGTATGATGAAGTTACGAAAAGAGTGTAATTTAT
>ULRN01044826.1_pt1 | contig 9978 bp, 11 predicted proteins | sample 1955461 | NCBI WGS metagenome assembly ULRN01 (sample SAMEA4835683, study PRJEB28245) | human gut metagenome | biome: gut microbiome; material: fecal sample | place: Denmark | collected 2008 | reverse complement strand
TTTTCGGTTGCTTGCTTCCTTACCGTACATGAGCATTGGAGGCAGGGTTGTCCTGGCCGTAACCTTCCAGAAGGTTGATGCCGCCCCACACGCACAGGCCGCCGCCCAGGGCGATCACCAAAGTCTGCAAAACGTCGATAGCGTTAGTAAAAAAGCTCATATTCACATTTCCTTTCGTTCAGTTGAATTGTCGGGTTGAAGGTCGGTCGCTTTCAATTCGTACAGATCGAAAGGCTCGTCCGGCTTCACAATGGCCGGTCTGCGTTTCATGTACCGTTCAATGTCAAAGGTGTTTTTCTTGTCGGCGTCGGCAAGGTACTTGTAGCGGGGATGCTTCGTTATATCAAACTTGCCGCTGAAAAACGGCCGCACCCCTCGCAGCTGCAAGATACACTTGCCTCCGTCCATCACCGCGATCTCGTCCTGGGTCATCAGCTCCTTTCCTAATTTCTGATAGTTGAGGCCGTGGGAAACCTGACTGCCCCGGTTCTCGGATTGATTGAAGCTGTCGATGGTCTCCTTGCCCAGCAGCTCCGAGATTTCTTTCAGGGTGGATTTCTCCTTGCCTCCCAAAAACAAGGTGGTGTCGCAGTTGCCCACAATGGTATCCGCGGCATCCTTGTAGATGGTCTTTAACTGGCTTTGGGACTGCAAAATGATAGAAGCCGAGATTTCCCGGCTCCGGATGGTGGCGATCAGCTTGTCAAAGTTGGGTATCTGCCCGATGTTGGCGAACTCGTCCAGAAGGCACCGCACATGGACGGGCAGCCTGCCGCCGTACACATCGTCCGCCTTGTCGCACAGAAGATTGAATAGCTGGCTTTGCAGCATGGCGATGACGAAGTTAAAGGTGGTATCCGTGTCGCTCATAATGAGGAACAGCGCCGTTTTCCGGTCGCCCAGGGTATCCAGCTCCAGTTCATCGTCCGACATGATTTCCCGCAGCTCCGCAATATCGAAGGGAGCGAGACGGGCGCCGCAGCTAATCAGAATGCTTTTTAAGGTCTTGCCGGCGGCTAATTTGAATTTACGGTACTGCTTCACGGCGAAGTGGTCCGGGTGCTCTTTCTCCAGCTTGGCGAACAGAATATCCACGGGTGACTGAAATTCCTCGTCGTCCTCTCTGGCCTCGGATGCGTTGATGAGCTCCAGCAGCGTGAGGAAGTTTCGCTCCTCCGGCTCCGCCTCGTACCAGATGTACCCGATCAGGGCGCAGTACAAAAGACGCTCGGCTTTGACCCAAAAATCTTCGGAGGATTTTTCCCCGTCGCCTTTGGTGTTGGCAATGATAACATTCACCAGCTTCAAAATATCCTTTTCGCTGCGAATGTAGGCGAAGGGGTTGTATTTCATGCTCTTTTTGAAGTTGATGGTGTTGAGGACCTTAATGCGGTATGGCTCATAGATGACCTTCCCGCTGGCATCCCGCATGGGCTTTCCGTTCTCGTCCAGCTTGGGAGCGCCCCGCCGCAGCATGGTCCCCACCTCCGATAATAGCTGTCCTTTGGGATCGGTGACCACATAGCTGCTGTGCATCTGCATGAGGGAGGGTTTGACGAAAAACCGGGTCTTGCCGCTGCCGCTGCCGCCGATGACCAGAATGTTTTTGTTCCGGGCGTACTTGGGATTTTTCGGGCGGCTGGACATGGTGAGCTTTTCCGTCTGGGTCAGAGGAATGTTCCAATCTGGGACCGGATCGACATAGGGCGCAATATCCGCCGCCGTGCCCCATCGGGCGCTGCCGTACTCGATGCCCTTGCGGTATTTGCGGGCGTTTTTTCCTTTGGCATACACCGCCAGCCGGACGATGACCGCCCCAGTGATACCTGCCAGCAGGTCCAGCGGATGCAGACTTGGTGCCGCATAAGAAAACGCCTCTGTAAAGCCCTGGCTCAAATGCAGGAACTTTTCAGAGGCGTCAAGGCCGGGCGCGAGGCGCACCGCCTGGCAGAGCTTATCAAAGAGATACACGAACAGCAGATACGGAAGGTTGAGGATGAGAACCTTCTTCAAGTCAACCGTCATAATTCCACACCCCGGTCTTTGGCCTTGACCTTCTCTCGCTGGCGGTGCTGGGCTTTGGACTGCTGCTTTGCCTGCTCCAGCTCCTTGCGGATGGAGGGTTTTTTCTCTTTCTCCAGGTTCTTTGCGGAGAACTCACGGAAAGCCGCCGTGATGACGTCGGCATCCCGCCCCTTGAAGAACACCAGGTAGCGGGGTATCTCGCCGCTGGTATCCTTTTTCAGTGCGAAGTCAATGCCGTATTTCTTGGCGGTGGCGGAAAAGGCCCGGATGTTCTGGTCGGTGATCTCAATGTTGGAAACGCCAGTGTTGTGCTTCATCAGCTGCCGGAGGGTCTGCTTGCCGTGGTGCAGCTTGGCCTTGTGGCCGGTCACTCCTTTCTGCATCTCGTCCAGCACCTTTTTCATAGCCTGTTGCAGCATCCCGGCTGATAACTTGGTGGCCTCCACACAGAGGGCAACGGTGCGCTGAGTGACTTCTTCCTGCATAAGTAACTACCTCCTTCTCTATTTGGAATGCGCATCTCTCATACAGTTTGTTACGCTTAGATATAGATAACTCCGTTGCTTTTATTCGGAATTGCGTATATAATAAGATTGTTAATTCAACCATGAGGTGTTGTGATGGAATACTTGACGGCAAGAGAAACTGCACAAAAATGGGGAATTTCGGAACGTCGAGTTCAAGTTCTCTGTGAGCAAGGGCGAATAGCAGGTGTGCAGAGACTTGGAAAATCATGGGCGATTCCTAGTAGTGCACAAAAACCAATTGATAAGCGGCTCAAGAAAAATCAATGACTGTAGTGGACGATTACTATTGCATAGTGCCAGGGATTATTGAGAATATCGGCCAAAACCGATTCTGTAACTGAATTAGCATTTTTATTGCAAAAAATAAACTCGTTATTCTTTGCTTTATTAAAAGCGTCATTGAATGCATAATGTTCTTGACCCAGTATGCATTTTTCAATATGTCGAATTCTGAACTTCCCCAATGCTTCTAAAATGGAGCATGTGTAATCGGCATATTCCATACAATAGGACTTTAATCTTGATGTGCTTTCTTTGACTCTGTCAGGAAAATATTCTGTTTTTACTAACAGGTAAAATAGAGAATTCACCGTTCCATCTCCTTACTTATGAGGTGCATTATGACAACGAAAAAAACAATATCCATGCAATTTCATCCCAGAGCATTTGCTGCCTTTGGCGCAGATTTGGTAACCAACGATACGGTTGCTGTTACTGAATTAGTGAAAAATTGTTATGATGCATTTGCGTATCATGTACAAGTTGAGTTCGGCGAGGATAAGCGCGGAAAATACATCCAAATCACTGATGACGGCCTAGGAATGACCAGTGATATAATTGAAAACTCTTGGGCAGTTATAGCCACACCTTACAAAGAAAAGAATCCTGTTGTTTATAGGGACGGGAAAATCAGGAGGGTTTCCGGTAACAAGGGATTAGGCCGTTTTTCTGCTGCAAGGCTCGGTAGCATAATGCACATGTGGACAAAAAGTGATGGTGACAACTTCCTTCACGCAAAAATGGACTGGAATTCCTTTGTAGAGTCAAATAATGTCAATGATTGCAAAATATTAATTGAAACATTGGACGATGATGATTGTGTATTTGAACAATCTGGAACAATTTTAAGAATTCGAAAATTGACATCCGAATGGGATCAAAAGAAAATTGATGAATTGCGTGAGAATTTATCAAGACTGATATCCCCATTCAAGAAGGTCGATCAATTTGAAATCACTCTCACTTCTCCATTCTATGATGCTCCAATAGAAATAAAGCCATCAGATTTTATTGAACACCCTACTTATCGGATTTGGGGAGATGTGAATAGTGATGGCATAGTAAATTGGAACTACATTTTTGAGCCCAAAAACAAGCATCAGAATCCTCAAACGCGAGACGGGAAAATTTTATGGGAAGAAGCAAGTCGAGGATTCAATACGAATGTTCTGGCTTTGGAGGAAAATAGCCTTCCTTCATACAGAGCTGGAAAGTTTACTTTTGAAATCCGTTGTTGGGATTTAGACAATGATAGTTTGGAAGATTTGACCTCGACTTTTGGCTTGAAAAGGCGCGCAATCCGGAACACAATCAGTCAATATAAAGGTTTGTCAATATATCGTGATGATGTTTTGGTATTGCCAAAATCGAGTGCATCAAAAGATTGGCTTGGTATTGACTTGCGGCGTGTCAGTAGCATCGGTACCCGTATAAGCACTAATCAAATAATTGGAATTATTAATATTTCGTCGTCAGAAAATCCCGAAATACGGGACACAACGGATCGCGAGAAATTGGTTGATACTGAGGAATACAAGCAGTTTTCTAAAATTGTCGAAACAGTAATTTCTCAATTGGAGAAACTAAGAAATACTGATAAAAATACTGAAGATCACCGTGAAAAGCCAAGCATTAATAGCCTGATGGCACCGCTTTCCGCTCAAGTGCTTGTGCAAAAAATCGAGCAAGCTGTAGACAATGGAGAAAAATATGAGAATATTCTTGAATATGTCAGAGAATATTCAAGCCAGAATGAAAAGGGAATTGAAGCGCTTCAATCCAGGCTTACATATTATGCCCAGACCGCTTCTCTTGGTTCAGTTGCCATTGTTATTCTCCATGAAATCTTGACCGGAATGACAGTAATCAAGCGCTTTTTACGCCGTGTTTCTAAAGAGTATTCTCCGTTTGATTCCAGAACCGAAGAATACTATAGAGATGCGGAAAAAAGCCATGCACGGTTATTGGAAGTTGCAAAAAGTTTTGCGCCTCTGTATCGAGCAGACTTAAGGAACAGAAAAAATCAATGCATATTGCGAAACACTTTACTTAGTAGCGTAAGACTGGTGCAAGGGCAAAAATATGCAAAAGATGTCAGCATTAAAATTGATAATGTGCCTGAAATCAATATTGAAATGCATGAAGGTGAATTGCAGACAGTTTTTGTAAATCTTATGGATAACGCATGTTACTGGATGAAAAGCAATCAAGGCTCCAAGCAAATATCACTTGAATATAAGATTGTCAATAAAGACAGGCTGCAGATAACAATAAGTGATAATGGTCCTGGCATAAAAGAGAGCGATGCGCAGTTGATTTTCGATGCTGGAGTTACGGCCAAACCTCATGGAATAGGAATGGGCTTAACAATTGTTACGGAATTACTGAATTATTATAATGGTAAAATAGCAACTATTGTTCCTGGAACATTGGGTGGGGCAACTTTTGTTTTCGATGTACCTATAGCATGAATATAGAGAAAGGATATTGCTGATGAAGGTGCTTATAATTGATGACAGGCCTGAAGCTGTCAGAGGTATAAAAGACCATTGTGATGATAGTGGATGGGAATGCAAACCCATTTCGTTTGATCAGTTTGATTGTGAATTTTCAGAGTTTGATCCAGATGTGGTAGTTCTCGATTGGAAAGATGACGCATCAGGCGATATGGAAGGTAACACCCTATTAGAAAGAATGTGGGAAAACGGATTTAAGCCTGTTATTATTTTTTCCGGTTATGCAGATTTAATTACATTAGACCAAAAGTATACTTCTAGTAATCTGGTAAAAATTCAATCAAAAGGTGATGAAGATCCGGTAATTAAATATCTGGATACTATTGAAAAATTTGTTCCTACGATTTCCACGTTAAAACACGATTTTAATGATGCACTTATTGTGGCTCTCAATTCAATTATACCCATGAGCAAGACAGATGGTATTACGGACGGTGTTATGCGCTTTGTCCTTGCAAAAAGAGTGTCAAACTATTTCGATGAGAATTGCAGTGAGAATGCACCACCATGGATTCAATATATTTGTCCTCCTATTGCTAAATCTTTGTGTGTTTGTGATATCATAAAAAAGGTTTCTCCTACCAAAGATGACCTGCTGAAAATAGGAGAACCAGACGAGTATCGTTTGATCCTAACTCCTTCTTGCGACATAGCACAAAACAAAGTGACTCATGCTCTATGTGCAAAGTGTTATGATAAAAATGTTTTTCATTCGTACCCTCCTAGAGATAACCCTACTAACGGTCAGATTAACAGCATAACAAGCCATCTGAATGCTGGCTATCATAACAATTATGTCTCACTACCTGCATTTCCTGAATCGTTACCCTATTTGACAGTTGACCTCAAGCAACTGGAGTTTATACCACTTGATAAAGTTGCATTGAATGTTGAGAGCATTAAGCCAGAACAACACGATTATTTTCGAGTGGCGTCTGTTGACAGCCCGTTTAGAGAACAAATTGTATGGGCCTATATGATTAATTCTTGCAGACCGGGTATGCCAGACCGAAATATGGACCTGTGGGCAAAGGAATTAATGAAACCATGATTGCAATTGACTTTTTTTGTGGCGGAGGCGGTCTGACGAGCGGGCTCATAGGAGCAGGCATATCTGTGCTCGGGGGATATGATAGTTGTCCTGACTACAAAGATACTTATGAAAAAAATAATAAAGCAAAATTTATATGTGCAGATATACGAAATGTAAATGCAGAGCAAATTTACGGAGACTTTCCAGCAATTAAGGGTAAAGAGGATCAGTTGCTTTTTTCCGGGTGCGCTCCCTGTCAGCCGTTCAGTTCGCAAAGGCATGCAAAGACAGTTCATAAAGATGTCAATTTGCTTGTTGAATTTGGTAGGATTGTTGAGGCAATTAAACCGGCTCATGTTTTCGTTGAAAATGTGCCCGGTATTCGTGGAAAAGGGAAACAAGTTATTGACTCTTTTATTTCTGTACTAAAAAAAAGTGGATATTTCTATGACTATAAAGTTGTAAACGCAAAGGATTATGGTGTACCTCAAAATCGTCAGCGATTTGTATTAATTGCATCACGGTTCTTCAAACCCACAATACCAGAAGGAACATTTGGCGAAGGGAAAACACCATATCGCACCGTCAGAGATGCAATTGCAAAATTTCCAGAGATTAGTGCTGGTGGTCATAATGACTCTGTTCCAAACCATCAGGCATCGGCTTTATCTGCTATAAATTTAGAGCGCATACAACATACACCCCATTCTGGTGGAGATAGACGCTCTTGGCCCCCTCGGTTAATTCTTAAATGTCACAACAATGGGCATACAGGGCATACAGATGTATATGGCAGAATGGATTGGGACAAAGTGGCACCTACGCTTACAGCGCGATGCTATAGCCTGTCCAATGGGCGATATGGTCATCCAACACAAGATAGAGCGATATCATTGCGAGAAGCAGCTGCACTTCAATCTTTTTCCGATGAATATGTATTCTACGGGACTTTTGTATCCATTGGTAGGCAAATCGGAAATGCTGTTCCTGTCAAAATGGCAGAAGCAATGGGCAAATACATTGTCCGTAGTGCAAAAAATGCCATGCTTTCTGAATGATCTCCATCTTAAAAATCCCCACATTTACAACGAATTGGGTTAACCATACAGATCGTGGTTCACCAGGGACGCATAGTAGCTGTCAATGGTGGCCGGGGCATTATACAGGGCAGCCAGCAGATATTTTTTGATGTTGCGAACATAAGTGGTGTTCTCTCGCATACGGTCCATCACATACTCGATGTGGGAACTGTTCAGTTTCAGGAACCGGGATTTGACCACCTCCGCCGGATAGTCGTCCCCGGCAATGCGGATCGTCTCCCTGCGGGAACAGACTGTGTCCACCATGAGTTCCACTAACTCATTCAGCATATCCCGATCCAGCCGGTCATCCCGGCATAGATAGTCATACTCGATATTCTCCAAAATCAGTTCCCGGTATCCCTCTCGCTCCCGCATCCAGTCCCGTCCGGTCCGCTTGCCCCCTGCGGGGGTTTGGGGGCTTGATTGGATAGGATTTGATCTTTCCGTACTTGATGGATCAGTATTTTGTTCTTCAGGATTTCTTTTTTCTTTATTTAATTGCGGCCGGTTTTCCAGACATGGGTTATCCATATCCGGGTTTTCCGTATCTGGACAAGCCGTATCCGGCTCGTCCTCACACGGCTGGTCCGTGTCTGGGGGATGGGGTGTCTCGTAGATGACATACTCCACATCCACGATCTTGCCCTTGCTGTCCCGGAGACGGTTGCGGACTATGTACCCGGCCCGCTCCAGTTCCTTCAGGGCGGAGCCGATACTGTCCGTTCCTTCCTTGCAGATTTTGGCCAGGCCCCTGGTAGTGTAGTTCCAGTCCTCCGGCAAGGACAGCATCATGGAGAGCAGCCCTTTGGATTTCAGGGACAGCCCCGCGTTGCGCAGGTGGTGGTTGGACATCACCGTGTAGTCGCGGGTTTTCTCAATACGAAATACCGCAATGCTATCACCTCCCCTCGGCAGTTTGGAAAAGTGTTCGTTTTGGGGAAAAATACGGCCTCTACGCCGCCTAGCCCCCCAGGGGGAAAACCCTATGGGCGATGGCCTTCTGGCCCATTGCAGAAGAAAAAGTGCGGAATTTTGACCCATTTCAATACAGTTCTGAATGATATTGTAGATATGTTTACTTGCAACAGAAGTAAGATTTCCATATTTTAGAATTGTTTTTATGGCTTGAATTGCCAAATGAAAAATTAATGCTCAAAGGAGACGAACAGGATGTCTGATGTACTTACATCAGAACAACGGCACAAATGTATGTCGAATGTCAAAGGCAAAAACACCAAACCAGAACTGATTGTTCGCTCATGGTTACATAGACACGGATACCGTTTTAGAATACAATGCGCAAACTTACCTGGAAAGCCTGATATAGTCTTAAAGAAGCATAATTTAATTATTTTTGTTAATGGTTGCTACTGGCACAGGCATCCAGGATGTAAACATGCCTCAACACCTGCTACAAATGTTGCTTTCTGGGAAGAAAAGTTCTGTCAAAATGTTGCCCGCGACAAAAGAAATATTGAAAAACTTGAATGTAGCGGTTGGAATGTATTGGTCATATGGGAATGCCAAGTTAAAGATGGCTCTTTTGAAGATATTTTGAAAAATTACTTTGCAGATCATTCTCGGGACTAGCCGGAGCTAAAAAGCACCATGGGATTTCCATGGTGCTTTTATAACTATATGATTTCGTCATCCAGCCCCTCCATCTTCAGCCAATCCTCAAAGGACTTCCTGGAGATGCGGATCATGTTGCCGATGCGGATCGTCTTGAACAATCCAGAGTTGGCGAGTTTATAGGCCGAGGCGCGGCCGATACCGAGAATGGCTGCGATGTCATTCACGGTGTATGTTCTGCTTTGGGGCGTTCCTTTTTCGTTGGTGCTCATAAAATGATCCTCCCTGCTAATAGCATTTTGAAATGGTCCCTGAAAGCCCTCTGTCACAAGGGGTTCCTGCTAATACCTTGCTAATACGACATTTGAAAAGCCATTGTAAAGCAGCATATTTCAGGGGAATTTGGGCAAATTGACCTGCCTCCAGGCAGCACAATTTGCGAAGAAACAACACGGGAAGATATGATATGAACAATTTACGAAATGGTACGCCATACTCCTAAGCGGTAGGCCACCAGTTAGAGTCTGGTCAGGGGTGCCAAGTCAGCCGCTGTAAGCCAGTTTTCGGCTTACAGCGGCCTTCTTATCCGTTCCACCGCATTCCAGCGGCTGCCAGGTGCCTTTCATAGCGCGGTCCCTGCAAAAACTCCGGCTGATGTGCGATCCACAAACTGCTGGGGCATCCTCTCAGGCCGCCTCCAGGCGCTTTTATACCCTCGTCCTCCTGCCGTTCTGCTGGATGGCGGCCCTGCGGCACGCCGCTTCCCGGCACAAAAAAAGAGGCGCCCCCGGCTAATGGCCGGGGACGCCTTTTCACATCCAGCGGAGACGGTGCTCTGCCGGAAGATCAATTCAGCACTTCTCGAACACGGTGGCAACGCCCATGCCGCCGCCGATGCACAGAGTAGCCAGGCCCTTCTTGGCCTCGGGCCGCTTCTGCATCTC
>ULRN01031364.1_pt1 | contig 9979 bp, 9 predicted proteins | sample 1955461 | NCBI WGS metagenome assembly ULRN01 (sample SAMEA4835683, study PRJEB28245) | human gut metagenome | biome: gut microbiome; material: fecal sample | place: Denmark | collected 2008 | reverse complement strand
AATGTTTAAATTACTTACACACTTTTCTTGACAAACCCTAAAATTAATTGTTTCTTTATTAAAATTAGTGCGTCCTTTTTTAACATTTATGTTACTGGCTATTATTCTAGGTGTGTTAGGACATCTAACGGCAACTTTTATTACCATTTTTATTATCCTTGCTTTTTGTAAAGTGATTACTTTTTCACTAGCCGTTAAATTGATTATTATTTGTGCTTTTTCAAGAGGAATTCTTAGATATATTGAACAAGCATGCAACCACTATATTGCCTTTAAAGTATTGGCTCACATTCGTCATTTAGTCTTTGAAAAACTGAGAGAATTGGCTCCTGCTAAATTAGAAAATGAAGACAAAGGAAATATCATTGCGATGTTGACAAGTGATGTTGAACTCTTAGAAGTTTTCTTCGCTCATACCATTTCACCAGTGATGATTGCCTTTATTTATAGTATTGTCATGATTTGTTTTATCGGTCATTATCATCTTAGTTTTGGAATTTTTTCTTTTATTTGTTATAGCATCATGGGAATTTTGATTCCCTATACAACGTATAAATTGAGTCAAAAGGATGGAAGTAATTATCGTCTTTTATTTGCTAATTATAATACTTTTGTTTTGGAAACAGTCTTAGGAAAAAGAGAAATTATACAATTTAGTCAACAAGAAACACGCTTTGAACAAATGAAAAAACATCAAAATGATTTAACACAAACACATCAAAAATTAATTGATCATCAAAGTTTTCAACAAATACTTTCTGATGGACTTATTATTTTATCTATCGTTGTTTCTATTTTATTGATTAAAAATAATGTTTCTAAAGAATTGTTGATTCCAATGATGGCTCTATCATCTTCTTTTGGACCAACGATTGCCCTAGCAAACCTGGCAAATAATTTAAATCAAGTATTTCCTTGTGCTAGACGTATTTTAGATTTATTAGAGGAAAAACCATTACTTAAAGAAATTACAGACAAAAATACAACTTTAAATTTACCAATCGAAGTAAAGAATCTTTCATTTCATTATCCAAATACTTCTACGGAAGTTTTACATAAAATCAATTATACATTTGAATTTGGTAAAACCTATGGATTACTTGGAAAAAGTGGATGTGGAAAATCAACATTATTAAAATTATTAATGCATATTTATCAAGGTGAGGGAGATATTTTATTTAATAATGAATCGATTGAAGAAATCAACAGTCAAACTCTAAAAGAAAATATAAGCTATGTTGATCAAGAAACATTTTTATTTAAAGATACTTTATATCATAATATCACCTTGTTAAATCCAAATTATCAACAAGAAGAGGTTATTAAAGCGTGTAAACAAGCACAGATTCATGGTTTTATTATGTCTTTACCACAAGGCTATCAAACTATTTATGATGAAAATATTTCAGGAGGACAGAAACAAAAAATTGGGTTAGCACGTGCTTTTTTAAGAAAAACACCAATTCTTTTATTAGATGAACCGACAAGTCGTATTGATAGTTTAAATGAAGCCGCATTATTAGAAAGTTTAAAACAAATTAAAGATGAAAAGCTTATTATTATTGTAAGCCATCGAAAATCTTCTCTTGCTTTATGTGATGAAATTATTGAAATAGAGCAAGGAATGATAAAAAAATAGAAACGAAATAAAAAATTATTTATTTTTTTAGAAAATATCGTATAATGTAAAAAAGAATGGAGGATTTTAAGATGAAAGAATTTTTTAAAAGTAAAGAATTATGGACATTTGTAGGAGGAGCAGTTACTGCTGTTGTTACTTCAAAGTTCGCTAAAAGCAATAAAGCAAGAGAATTAGCTGTTAAAGGATTAGCTAGTGGAATGCAAGTAAAAGATAACGTAGAAGCAACTGTTACTTCTATTAAAGAAGATGCTCAAGATGTCTATGCTGAAGCAGTAGAAAAAAGTAAGGCACAATAATGATGAGTAATTTTAAAATAGTTCATGAAATCGATGGAAGATTACGTGTTCGTTTTGGACAATATGCTTTTACAAATGAACAAGCAACTATTTTAAAAAGCGATTTTTTAAAACTTGAATATGTAAGATATGTAGAAGCACATTATAAAAATGGAAGTCTTCTATTGGTTTACGATGAAAATTATAAAAATGAAGTATTTGGTTATTTAAAAAGTTATGATTTAAGTACTTTACAAAATAGAGAAATTCCTGAAAATTGTTCTCAAAATTTACAAGTACTTGATCAAAGCTTTAAACATGAATTAATTAAAATTTTTGCTAAGAGATATGCTGTTAAGCTCTTTTTACCAAATGTTGTTGGTAAAGGAATTGCCATCTATAAAGCACTTGCTTATTTTAAAGCGGGGATTGCTTCACTTGGAAATAAACGTATTGATGTTCCAGTTTTAGATGCAACAAGTATAGGGGTATCTTTATTACGCAAAGAATTTAATACAGCAAGCAATATTATGTTGATGCTTAAAATTTCTGAATTATTAGAAGATTACACACGTCAAAAAGTCACTTTACAATTAGGTGATAGCTTGATGAATAAATTTGATAAAGTTTGGATTTATAAAGATGGACAAGAACAAGAAATTGCGATGTCTGATTTAAAACAAGGACAAACTGTTATTGTTCAAACAGGAAGCATGGTTCCTATTGATGGGGAAATCATTGATGGTGAAGCCATGGTTAATGAATCAAGTTTTACAGGTGAACCATTAAGCAAACGTGTGACATTAAATGATACGGTTTATGCAGGAACGTTAATTGAAGAAGGAAAGATTTTTGTTAAAGTTAGAAACTTACAAGATGAAAGTCGTATTGCTAAAATTATTGATATGATTGATACTAATGAATCATTAAAAGCATCCATTCAATCAAAAGCAGAGCATATGGCTGATGCCATTGTTCCATATAGTTTCTTAGGATTCTTTGGTGTTTGGGCATTTACAAGAAATCTCACAAGAGCTACTGCTCTTTTATTGGTGGATTATTCTTGTGCGATTCGTTTATCAACATCAATTTCAGTGATTTCAGCAATGCAAGAAGCCTCAATGCATAATGTTTTAGTTAAAGGTGGAAAACATTTAGAAAGCATGAAGGATGCAAATGTGATTGTTTTTGATAAAACAGGAACTTTAACACATGCCAAACCTGTTGTACTAGATGTCGTTCCTTTACAAGATTATACAAGAGAAGAAGTTTTAAAAATTGCGGCTTGTCTAGAAGAACATTTCCCACATAGTGTGGCTAATGCAATCGTTCATCAAGCAGAAATTGAAAATTTAAAACATCGTGAAGAACATGCAGAAGTGAAATATGTGATTGCTCATGGTATTTCTACAAGCTTAAAGGGTGAAGATGTTATTATTGGAAGCAGTCATTTTGTCTTTGAAGATGAAGGTGTAGAAATGACACAAGAAATTAAATCTTTAATTTCTTCACTTGAAAGTAAAGGTTCAAGTTCGCTTATTTATCTTGCAATCTCTAAAAAGTTAGCGGGTATTATTAGTATTTATGATCCTTTAAAACCAGAAGCAAAAGAAGTTATTCAAGAACTTCGTGATATTGGTTTTGATAAAGTTATTATGCTTACCGGAGATAGTCCTAGTTGTGCAAAAACAATTGCGAAACAATTAAATTTAGATGATTTTAGAGCTGGTATTTTACCAGAAGAGAAAGCAAGCTATATTGAAAGTCTAAAAAAAGAAGGAAATACTGTTGTTATGGTAGGTGATGGTATTAATGATACACCAGCCTTATCCATGGCAGATGTTTCTATTTCACTTCAAGATAGCTCTGATATTGCTCGAGAACTTGCAGATATTACACTAGTATCAAATTCATTAAATGATATCGTTGCTTTAAGAATGATTTCAGAAGGTTTATTTAAACGTATCCATAGCCAATATCGTTTGATTGTTGGTTTAAATACATCCTTTATCGTCTTAGGAGCATTAGGTCTACTTACACCACAAATGCTGGCAATGCTTCATAATGGAAGTACATTCTTAATTGCTTCAGGATCAACACGTTCATTATTACATTAGAAACAGAATTTTTCTGTTTCTTTTTTCTTTTTTTGAAAGTTAATTGAAGTTAAGAAAGTGCTTTATTATACTGAATAAAAAAGAGGAGATAGAATATGGCAATAAAAGTAATAATTATGGATATTGATGGGACTTTAGTTAATGATGAAAAAGTCATTACACCACTTACTAAAGAGACCCTTTTAAAAGCACAAGAAAAAGGAGTACGTTTGATTTTAGCTTCGGGAAGACCAACAAGTGGATTATTGAAACTTGCTGAAGAATTGGATATGAGAAATCACCATGGTTTATTTGTATGCTTCAATGGTTCAAAAGTGGTTGATTGCCAAAGTCATGAAACACTTTATAACCATGCGATTTCTGTAGAAGATAGTAAAGCAATCTTAGAACATCTAAAGAATTTTAAAGCAAGACCAATGTTTGATAAAGATGAATACATGTATGTCAATGATGTTTTTGATAATACAATTACTTATAAAGGAAAACCATTTAATGTTATGCAATATGAATCAAGAGGAAATAACTACATCTTATGTGAAAAAAGAGATTTAGCGGCTTTTGTTGATTTTGAAATCAATAAAATTCTTACATTTGGTGATCCAGATTATTTACAAGCGCATTATAAGGAAATGATGGAACCATTCAAAGATCGTTTAAATTGTATGTTTACATCTGATTTCTATTTTGAATTTACTGCAAAAGGTGTTGATAAAGCCAAAGCTTTAGATACTGTTTTAATTCCTATGGGTTATAAAAAAGAAGAAATGATGGCTTTTGGGGATGCTCAAAATGATAAATCAATGGTGGAATATGTTGGTTTAGGTGTAGCGATGGGAAATGCTTCTGATGAGTTAAAGGCAGTGGCTAATGAAATTACAGATACAAATAATAATGATGGTATTGCTAAAGCTATTATGAAACATATTGAGTTATAAAAACGGAGAAATCCGTTTTTTTTCTTTGAGATACTTGAAAAAAGAGAAAAGTGATAGTATTCTATATGTGGTTAGGTTAGGCTAACTATGGGAGGAGTAGTATGTTTTTATCAATCAAGGATCTAAAAAAAAGCTTTGGTGAAGATGAATATAAAACAGAAGTTTTAAAAGGTATTGATTTTGAAATTGAAAAAGGTGAAATTTGTGTTTTACTTGGTCCTTCAGGTTCTGGAAAATCAACACTTCTAAATATTATTGGGGGAATCGATCAACCAGATAGTGGCACGATTATGATTCAAGGGAAAACAATTTCAACATTAAAAGAAAAGGATCTAACAAATTATCGTCGTAAGCATTTGGGATATGTTTTTCAAATGTATAATTTGATTTCACATTTAAATGTTGAACAAAATATTGATGTAGGAAAATATTTAAGTAAAAATCCATTAGATAAAGAAGAACTCTTACAAACACTAGGGTTAAAAGAACATCGTTATAAACAACCAAATCAATTATCTGGTGGACAACAACAAAGAACATCAATAGGACGTGCAATCATCAAAAATCCAGATTTATTACTTTGTGATGAACCAACAGGAGCTTTAGATTATCATACATCAAAAGATATTTTACAATTGATTGAAGATGTTAATAAAAAATATGGTAACACAATTATTATTGTAACGCATAATGATGCGATTAAAGACATGGCTGATCGTGTGATTTATTTGCATGATGGACGTATTCGTGAAAATATTAAAAACACACATAAAATTCCAGCAAAGGATTTGAATTGGTAAAATGAAGAATCCATTATTTAAAAGATTACCATATATTTTAAAAGATGAAATTGCGAAATATTTAATTATATTTTTATTTATGGCAGGGTCTATTGGCCTTATTTCAGGGTTTTTAGTTGCTGATGGCTCAATGATCAAAGCTTATAATGACAGTTTTGATAAATACAATATTGAAGATGGACATTTTCGTTTAAATGATTCTCTATCAAAAGAAAATAAAAAGGCTTTAGAAAAAGAAGGTGTCACAATTTATGATCTTAATTACATTGAAGAAGAAGTAGAATCTACAAGTACAATTCGTCTCTTTAAACCAAGAAACAAAGTCAATCAAGTATGTATTATGGAAGGAAAACTTCCTCAAAGTAAAAATGAAATAGCGATTGATCGTATGTATGCCGATAATAATAATTACCAAGTAGGCCAAACCATCAAAGTAGGTAAAAAGAAGTTAAAAATTACGGGACTCGTCGCTTTATCGGATTATAGTGCTTTTTTTTCAAAAAATAGTGATCTAATGTTTGATTCTGTTAAATTTGGTGTGGGCATTATTTCTAAAGAGGAATTTAAAAGTTTTAAAGACGCTAAAATCTATTATAACTATGCTTGGACATATAATGAAGTTGTTGATAATGAAGTTAATGCCAGTAATGATTTTTTAAATGTACTTGTTAGAAATGTTTCAGGTATTGACGATTATATTCCTCAATATGCTAACCAAGCTATTCACTTTACAGGTGATGATATGGGTGGTGATGAGGCAATGATGACGGTTTTACTTTATATCATTATTGGAATTCTTGCCTTTGTCTTTGCAATCACTACTAAAAATACTATTGAAAGTGAAGCACCAATGATTGGAACACTTCGCGCTATGGGATATACAAAAAAAGAAATGTTGATTCAATATATGACATTACCTATTCTTGTTTCCTTAGTTGCTTGTATTGTAGGAAATATTTTAGGATATACATATTTTAAAGATGTCATGGCAGGTATGTATTATGGAAGCTATAGCTTACCAACTTATGTAACGATTTGGTCTGGGGATGCTTTCATTAAAACGACGATCATTCCATTTATTATGATGGTTTTAATTAATTATGGTATTTTAATGAAATCATTAAAATTATCACCTCTTAAATTTATGAAAAGAGATATTAAAAAAGTTAAAAAGAATAAAAAAACATTGGTTTTGCATCGTTTGGGCTTCTTTTCTCAATTTAGATTAAGTGTTATTTTAAATAATTTATCAGGCTATATTACATTATTTGTGGGTGTTTTATTCGCAATTATTTTATTAATGTTTGGAATGGATATGCATCCTGTTCTCGATCATTATCAAGATATTGTTGTTAATAATATGACTGCTAAATATCAATATATTTTAAATACACCAGAATCAGTTGATACCACAGCTATTGAACAAGTTTTTCAAACGATTCCTCAAGAATTTAGAGATAGTTTCTTAAGTTTGATTGATGATCAATATGATGAAATGTATGATAACTATAAAACTAAAACCAAAGGGGCAGAAGCTTTTTCGCTTTACTCATTAAAAACACTTCCAGAAAGTACAATAGAAGAAGATATTAGCCTCTATGGTTTACAAAATAATAGTCAATATATTCATATAAAATCATTACCAAAAAAAGGTGTTTATATTTCAAAAGATGTTGCTGATAAATATAATTTAAAAAAAGGAGATCGTATTTCTTTAAAAGAAAGCTATAAAGATTTACGTTATACTTTTGAAATTAAAGGTATTTATGATGCACCTGGTAGTATGGCACTTTATATGTCAAAGTCATATTTTAATGAAGTTTTCAACTGTCAAGATGGATACTTCAATGGTTATTTCTCTAATAAAAAAATAACAGATTTAAAAGATGACTATATCGCATCAACCATTACTCAAGATGATTTAACAAAAGTATCAAGACAATTAAATGTTTCAATGGGGGAAATGTTTTATCTGGTTGAAGGTTTTGCGATTGTCATGTTTATAATGCTTATTTATCTTCTTACAAAGATGATTATTGAAAATAATAAAGTATCGATTTCCATGGTTAAAATTCTTGGATATACATCAAAAGAAATACAAAAAATGTATGTTCATGCCACAACGATTGTTATTTTGATTTCAACGTTACTTTCTTTTGGAATCACAACATGGATCTTATCTTATGCTTTCAAAATTGTTTTTGAAGAATATGCGGGATGGCTTCCTTTCTATGTGGAAGGTAGTGTTTATATCAAGATGTTTATTATGACAATTATTTCTTATTTGTTTGTCATGATGATTCAAATGAGAAAAATCAAGAAAATCCCAATGGATGAAGCGTTGAAGAATGTTGAATAGAATTTAGGTAAAGAAGGTTGTATCTTTCATAGATGCAATCTTTTTCTATCTGTTGATGATATGGTATAATGCATTTGAAATTTAAAAATGAGGTGATGAAAATGGGTAAAGGGATAAAGTACCTTATTGTGGCCATAGCGGTTATTCTTTCAGTTATTACAGTAGGTTATCCTTTGATTTCGATTGTTTTATTGCTTGATTTAATATTATTTGTTTTATTGAAAAGAAAATAAAAAATGAGGAGAATATATGAAAAGAAATATTGGAAAGTATGTTTTATGGATTACTTTATTTTTAATAGCGGTCGTTGTATTTTGTCTTGCGATAATTTGGCTTTCACTTGCAATTATGTAAATAATAAGAAAGAAAATCTTATGTTTTTATTCGGTATAAGCTAGGGAGAAAAGTAATGAAAAATTTGGTTATAAAAATATGTGCATTCATGATTTTGATAACACTTTTTTAAGCTTTTATCAATAATATATATCATTAGATATCTTTTAGTAGCATAATGTATTCATGAAGTGCAAATCGAATAATAATGTGATCTATTCCTACAAATATCATGTTGTATTCTGTCCAAAATATCGACGTCCCGTTCTTGTAGACGGTGTGGTTGATGCCTTTTCAAATGACAATGTCATGGGTGTTGATCTTGGAATCAAATGTCCTGCTGTAAGCTATTGTCCAGATGGAAGTGTCAAGTTTTATGGAAATGGGAGAAAAAACAAATATATAAGAAGACACTACAATAATCTTAGAAAAAGATTTCAAAAAGCTAAGAAGCCAAAGGCAGTTGTTAAGATCAACAACAAAGAACAACGTATCATGAAAGATATAGATCATAAGCTAAGTCGTGAAATCGTAAATACGGCAAAAGCTCATGACGTATCAGTAATCAAATTAGAGCGACTTCAAAACATACGCTTTGCGACAAGAACAAGTCGAAAAAACAATCATAGCCTGCATACATGGTCGTTCTATAGACTTGCTACATTTATAGAATACAAAGCAAAACTTGCAGGTATAGAAGTTGAGTATGTAGATCCAGCGTATACAAGTCAGATCTGTCCAATATGTGGAAGTGTTCATCATGCAAATGACAGAAATTATACGTGCAGATGCGGATTTCATACACATAGGGATCTGCTAGGAGCAATAAATATATGCAACTCAACTGAGTATATTGGTAATAGATATACTGCCTAGAGAACTATAGGTTCTGCTCTAGGAGGGGTAATGGAATACCCTATCTTGCACTGCGACCTATCAGAAATGAACTGGTCAGCCAACAATTTTGGCAGGTAGCAAGAATCCCCTGTCTTTAGACATGGGGAGTGTCAAAGGATGTCATCAACAAAATAAATTATATTCATTTGAAACAAAGAAAATAGATGATCAAGTTATTTTGATTTAAAAAAACACTTCAAAAAAACCAATTGATCTATCATTAAAAAATCAAAAAATAAAATGTTTACCGGTAAATAAAGAAACTGCTTTTATCTTTAAAAAAGAGGAATTTAAAGATACTTATTATGACGAAATAGAAGTAAAAGAAAATACCCAATATCAAGAGTATAATAAGTTTGATATCGATCGTATAACTGATATTTCTTTACAACAATTAAATGAATGCATTAAGAAAACAAAAAATGATAAAAAGAAATGTTATGGGGAAGTTATTGTTTTCTTTTACCAAAATAAATCTCTTGTAGATATTCAAAACATATTTTTTATTTTAAAGGGAAAAGAAAAAGTAATCACTTTTGAAAGTTCAAAAATATGGGATGATACAAAGATAATAGAAAATATATATGTAAAAAATTAGTTTGAAATCAGAGGCTTTTATGG
>ULRN01041133.1_pt1 | contig 10056 bp, 7 predicted proteins | sample 1955461 | NCBI WGS metagenome assembly ULRN01 (sample SAMEA4835683, study PRJEB28245) | human gut metagenome | biome: gut microbiome; material: fecal sample | place: Denmark | collected 2008 | reverse complement strand
ATGCCGTTTTTGTCGCCGTACACCTTGCCGTTGGCAAACTCACCGTAGGCGGTGACGATCAGCTCCCGGCAGACATCGGTAATGTCGTTGCGCTTGGTGCCGATGCTCTTGCGGCGGGGCTCAAAGCAGTGGCTGGCGTCAATAAGCTGCACCTTGCCCGCACGGTGGGAGGGCTTATCCTTGCTGAGCACCCAGATGTAGGTGGAAATGCCGGTGTTCATGAACATATCGGTGGAAAGCTGGATGATGCAGTCTAGCCAGTCGTTTTCCAGAATATACTGCCGGATGTTGCTGGGCCCGCTGCCGGCATCGCCGCTGAACAGGGGAGAGCCGTTCTGGATAATGGCCATCTTGCCCTTGTTTGCCAGCTTGGCAAGGCCGTTCAGCACAAAAAGCTGCTGACCATCGCTGATCTTGGGCAGACCGGGGGCAAAACGCCCCATCTCGCCCCGGGTGGCTTCGGCTTCCACCGCCTTCTGCTCCCGCTTCCAGTCGATGCCGAAGGGCGGGTTGGAGATGATGTACTGGAAGGTGAACCCGGGAAACTGATCTTCCGACAGAGTATCACCGAACCGCATATTGTTGGGGTCGCCGCCCCGGATCATCATGTCCGCCTTGGCGATGGCAAAGGTGGAGGGGTTGAACTCCTGCCCGAAGCAGGTCACCTCAATGTCGCTGTTCAGCTCGTGGATGCGCTCCTCCATGCAGCTGAGCATCTGGCTGGTTCCCATGGCCATATCGTAAACGGTCATGCTGCTGGTGTCGAGGTCGGCTTCGGACAGCAGCAGGTCGGTCATCAGGTAGATGATGTCCCGGCTGGTGAAGTGGGCTCCGGCTTCCTCGCCAAAGCTCTCGGAGAACCGCCGCACCAGGTCCTCGAAGATGTAGCCGCAGTCCACGGCACTGATCTTGTCCGGGCCAAGATAGCCCTTCTCGGAGCCGAACTCCTTGATAACGAGGTAGAGGGTGTTGCTCTCTACCATCCGCTTGATGATGTTGTCAAAGTCGAACTTTGCCAGCACGTCCTGTGCGTTGGCAGAGAAACCGGACAGGTAATCCCGGAAGTTGGACTCAATGTTGTCCGGGTCTGCCAGCAGGGTCTCGAAGGTGAACCGGCTGGTGTTATAGAACTGGTAGCCGGAGGCCTTCTGCAAAAAGCCGTCGATGACTTGCAGCTTTTTCACCTTTTCGTAGGTGTCCAGCACTGCCTGATGGGTCGGCAGCAGGCAGTCGTGGAACCGCTTCACCACGGTCATGGGCAGAATGACCAGACCGTACTCGTGAGGCTTGAACGGCCCCCGCAGCATATCGGCTACGTTCCAGATCATGGCGGCTTTTTCGGCAATGTTGGCACCTACGGCGGTGATCTTATCGTTTGGCATACGTTGCTCCTTGTTTTTGTGATAGGTGGACATCCTGATTTTACAACAATGGGTGTCCCATAAAGTGGACGGAAGATTGCTTTTCCTGAAGAATGATTCTTGCATCTATTGTACCACGATAAAAGTATAAACACCATATTCCGGCAAAAGAAAATGCCCGCCTGAAAACCAGACGGACATCTTTATCAAATCATCTTACGACCCCTCCGATGAACACCGCAAGGAACAGCAGAAGTTGACCCACGCCGAACAGGACGAAACGAACAGGACGAAATACACAACTACGAAGAATATTTGTGGTGAAAACGAAACAAGAACAGCCGCACAGCGAGACCGTGAGAGGTGGTCGCTGTGCGGCTGTTCTTATAAACAGTTTGATTTTTACTTCTTATTTTCCCCGGGCTTCTGCAAGATTGTCAAAATAGTTGGATTCTAGCTTCTCATAGGTAGCAGTTTTATCAATAATCGCTTTCACCAGCTGATCAAGTTCACTACCCTCCGAGTAGTCAGCCGGAGCAAAGTGCTTGATGCGATTATCTTGAATCATCTTAAAGACTTTCTGCTTGTCCATCGTAGAGGGATTATAAACTCCAATAGAATGTCCTCCAGACGAATTCACAAGTTTCATGCAGGGAATGTCTGTATCGCTATCCCCAATATAAACAATATTGCGGAAGGGAACGCGCATTTGCTCTGGTGGAAAATAATCATTTACTGCTGGATCGTTGATGTCCAATGTTCCTTTTTCAATGCGGAACAGGAATTGAGTTTTGCTTGTGTAATTGATGACTTGTGCAGGCCATTTGGCAACACCACGTTCGTTGTAATAAAACGAGCTTGCGTATATTTTTTCAAACGCGCCATTTTTTGCCATGGGGGTTCCTTCTATCATTTCCTTTAGTCCAGAGGAAATGATATAGTGCTCTACAATGACACCATGTACTTTTCCATAAGCTCGGATGCGTTCAAACCACGTTTCTACACCGTTAAAGAATTTTACTTTTGCGCCATATGCAGCGAGAGTCTTTTTTGTGAAAGGTAAATTCCCTTCCGCCTCTGTCATCATAGTATACATATAGGCCAGATTTGTATCCATGTCATTATCTTGGGCCATCTTATTGGATTTGTCCCAAAATGTTTTGACATCATAGCCGACAGACTGAATGTATCCCTGAGCTTGCATATCGTCGGGCGACAAGGTTTTATCAAAGTCATAACAGATGGCTAACACCGGAAGTTTTTCTTTTTGTTTGCGTATAAAATCCATAATATCGCCTCCAAACGATAAATTCTATCTTAAATAGTACTTGGTTTGTTGTATGTTGTCAAATGCTTTCAACGAAATTATTTTGTGTAATAAAAATCCCACGATTTGCAAAGCGGTCAAGTGTTTGTAAATCGTAGGATTCCTGCTTATATCATCTTAAAACACTTCAACGCTTCCACAATCGCATCCTCTTTCTCCTTCGGACACTGAGGTTGCTTTGCATTCTCGTTTTTCGCTTTATGGTAATTCTCCCGCTCGATGATGCCGTACTTCTGCTTCACCTGTGCGATATAGAGATTGGATACCTTCAACTGATGGTGTTCCCACACATAGTCCCGAATCTCGTTGTAAGTCGCCTTGCTCTCTGCGGCAGTCACATCCAGCTCATCCATACTGACGTCCACTTCGATATGCCGCTCGACATGGAGTTTGGTCAAAAGGAGAACCGCTTCGCAATGCCGTGTTCTTGGAAACAGATCCACCGGCTGCACCTTCTCTGCGTGATATCCATTTTGTTCCAGCCATGCAGCATCTCTTGCGGCGGTGGCGGGGTTGCAGCTGACGTAGACCACCCGGCGGGGAGACATGCGCACGACAGCGGAAAGGGTGGCTTCGTCGCAGCCCTTGCGGGGCGGGTCCAGCATTACGATGTCCGGGTGAAGGCCCTCAGCGGCAAGGCGGGTGGCGGCCTGACCGGCATCTGCGCAGAAAAATCGGCTCTTTGCGGCCACATCTGCACCCATGCGGGCAGCGTTAGCCTTGGCACTTTCAATGGCTTCCGGTACGATCTCCACACCGATCAGCTCACGGCAGTGCGCTGCCATGGAAAGACCAATGGTGCCCATGCCGCAGTAGAGGTCCAGCAGCAGGTCGTCCGGGGTAAGCTGAGCATACTGGGCGGCAATGCCGTAAAGCTGCTCGGCAGCAAGGGTATTGACCTGATAGAAGGAAAGCGGGCCAAGCTGCACCGGAACACCGCACAGGGTGTCTTCAATATACCCCTGCCCATACAGGGTGTGGGTCTCGGTGCCAAGGATCACGTTGGTGTTTTTAGCATTTACGTTCAGCAGGATCGTGGTGATCTCTGCAAATTGAGCTTTCAGCCGGGTGCAAAGCTCTTCAGCGGAGGGCAGCTTGGCACGGGTGCAGACAAGGCAGACCATGATCTGGCCACTGTGAGCGCCGCGCCGCAGAAAGATATGACGCACAAGGCCCCTGCCGGTCTCCTCGCTGTACGGCTGGATGCCCTTTTCTGCAAAAAAAGCGCACAATGCGTTGCCGATCTCATTCAGCACACCGGGCTGCAGGCGGCAGTCCGGGCAGGGGACGATACGATGGGTGCGCCCGGCGTAGAAGCCGATACAGGGCTTACCGCTTTTGTCCACGCCCACCGGGAACTGCACCTTATTGCGGTAGCGGTTCACTTCCGGCGAACCCACAATGGGCAGAACAGGCACATCCAATCCTCCGATGCGGGCAAAGGCATCGGCAACATTCTCCTGCTTGGCGCGCAGCTCGGCAGCATAGTCCAGATGCCGCAGGCTGCAGCCGCCGCAGGGGCCTGCCACGGCACAATCCACCGGGATACGGTCCGGCGAAGGAGTGAGCACCTCGTCCAGAATACCGAAGGCGTAGCGCTTGCAGTCCTTAACGATGCGCACCCGGGCTTCGTCGCCGGGGGCGGCACCGGGAATAAACACGGTCTCACCGTCTGGGCTGTGTGCTACGCCGCTGCCATCGCTGGAAAGACGCTCTACGCGCAGGGTGAGAACTTGATTTTTCTGTAAGGGCATGAAGGGTCTCCTTTACTGGTGGTCAGGGCCGTCGGCGGGAGCATCAGCCTGCGCCGCAAAATACTTGCTGGGCGGCACGCCCTTGGCACGCTTGAATACCCGCGAGAAATAGAACTGGTCAAAGAAGCCTACCGACACCGCGACCTCGGCAATGGAAAGGTTGCCTGCGCGCAGCAGCTTGCAGGCTTCGTTGATGCGGTATTCGGTAAGATAATCGATGGGGCTTTTGCCTACGTTCAGCATGAACACGCGGTACAGGTGACTGCGGGAGACACCTACGCTTTTTGCCACATCATCAATGGAAATATCGTGTGAATAATTGAACTGGATGTACTTGATGGCGTTGAGCACATACTGGCTGGAAGAGGAAGCCGTGTGCGGTTTGCCAGCGCTGGTCTCCTTCATCAGAGAAGCGATGAAGAGATAAAGGTAGCCCACCATGGCGGCTTCATCCTGCGGCTGCAGCCCGCGGGAGGAATAAATGTTGGCCAGAGCGGCACGCATCCCATCGGGGTCGTGGGTGTGATGCACCGGCGAGTCGTCGGTGAAGGGGAGCTGCGCGGCCAGTTTGTGGGCACACGCACCGTTGAAGCCTACCCAGCTGTACTCCCAAGGCTGCTGCTCATCGGCAGTATACCGGATCAGCTGGCTTGGCCGGGCAAAAAACAGCTGGCCCTGGCTCACTTCCCAGGTGCGTCCGCCCACCTCGAATACGCCCTTGCCGGAAAGTACCAGATGGATCAGGTAATGGTCGCGGATACCCGGCCCCCATGTTTGGCCCGGAGCACAGCGTTCGATACCGCAATTGAAGATGGAAAGCTCAATATTATTGGTATAATTTTGTTTGAAGGATTGCTTATATACATCTGCCATAGCCGCGTTTCCTCCGCTCTGTCACGTTGCGGGCAGCTTTGTGCCCGATCTTTGGTATAGTATACCACACATCTGCCCGCAAATTCAACAAAAGTACATCTTATTCTTTGAACTGGGTGCCAAAATTCGCGTTTTTTCAGCGTTGGAAATTGAAAAAAGCGGTTGGATGCATTACAATAGACGTAACATACCCATCTATCCCAAAGCAGCATATTGAGGGAGGAATCGTTATGGCAAACAGTGCGCAGCTCCGAAATGAGATCGCGGCGGGCAAATGGGACGATAAGCTCCGGGCACTGTATGGCGATGCGGCGCAGGAGATCTGTCGGCAGCGGGCACGCTACTGTGCTGCGCTGGAACAGTTTGAGCTGTACTTTGGGCCGGGCAGGCAGGTGCAGGTTTATTCGGCACCGGGCCGCGCAGAGCTGGGCGGCAACCACACCGACCACCAGCACGGTTATGGCCTTGCGGCGGCTGTCACGCTGGATCTTGTGGCCGTGGCTGCGCACAATACAGACGGCTACGTGCGGGTCAAATCCCGCGGGTTCAACAAGCTGGATGTGATCGACCTGACCGTGGAGGGGCCGCAGGAAGGGGAGAGCACCCACTCGGCCAGCCTGATCCGCGGCATTGCCGAGGGCTTCCGCGCGGCAGGCAAAGCGGTGGGCGGCTTTGATGCATACACGGCCAGTGATGTGCTGCGCGGCAGCGGCCTTTCCAGCTCTGCTGCCTTTGAAATGGGCATGGCTGCCATCTGGAACGGAGAATATGGCTGCGGTCTGGCCCCGGCGGAGCTGGCAAAGATCTGTCAGTATGCGGAGAATATCTATTTTGGCAAGCCCAGCGGCCTGCTGGATCAGCTGACCAGCGCAGTGGGCGGCATTATCTTTGCGGATTTTGCAGATCCCCAGCAGCCGGTTCTGGAAAAGATCCACGCCGACGGCCTGCTGCCGCCGGGCATGAGCCTGTGCGTTACCGATACGCGCGGCAGCCACAGCGAATTGACCGGTGAGTTTGCAGCCATCCGGCAGGAGATGGAGCAGATCGCAGCGTTTCTTGGCAAAAAGGTGCTGGGACAGGTGACGGAGAGCGCATTCTGGGCAGCACTGCCTGCACTGCGCAAAGCCTGCGGCGACCGCGCGGTGCTGCGCGCCATCCACTATTTTGAAGAGAACGCTCGCACCCTTGCCCAGAGGGATGCGCTGCAGGCCAGGCAGTTTGATGCCTTTGCAGCGCTGGTGCTGGAAAGCGGACGCGCATCCTTTGCGCTATGCCAGAATGTCTACTGCAGCACCGATGTGCGGCATCAGGGGCTTTCGGTGGCACTGGCGCTGAGCCAGAGTATCCTGCAGGGCAGCACGGGAGCCTGGCGGATGCAGGGCGGCGGCTTTGCAGGCACCATTCAGGCGTATGTTCCCCAGAGCCTGCTGGAACGCTATCACAGCGAGATCGAGCGGGTATTCGGCAAGGGCAGCTGCTACATTCTGCGTCTGCGGGAGCAGGGGGCAGTGAAAGTGATCTGAAAACAAAAACGCATCTGCAAGATTTTGCAGATGCGTTTTTTGCTATGCTTTATACTGCTGGGGAAGTTCAGAAAACCGGTTTCGGGCCGGGAGCGGACTGAGCCTGCTCTTTCTCTTCTTCCCGGCGCTGCTGATCCGAGATATACTGCACCATGTCCCGCTCCTCGTGGGAAAAATGGAACAGGTCTGCGATGGTATCGTAGGCGCTCACCACGAAGTTGAAGCCTGTCTTTACCACATTGAACAGCAGCATGGGCACAAAGGTGAAAGAAAGTGAGATCAATCCGCCGCTAAAGAAAAGATCGTCCAGACGCAGATTGCTGAAGAAAAGATCCAGCGCATCGCCCAGCGGCCCGCCGCCGGAAATACTGCGCAGCTCTTCTTCGGAAACAGAAATGTATGAATGCGGCATCTGAAGGTTTTTCATGGAGAAAGCTCCTTTCTGACAAGATCGTTCCGGGAATGGGGTCAAACTCAGGCGGCAGCGGTTCCCTCGGCCTGAGCGGCATCAAAGCTCGGCATGGGGTTCACGATCTGATCGTAGATGCTTGTAACGGTACGAATGACGTTCATGACCTGCGAATAGACATAGACACCGGCCAGACCGGCAACGCCCACAGAAGCGATACGGCTCCAGGTGTTCATCTTATCCCAGGTGTGATAGAAGGTGCCGGACAGGCTCAGACCATTCGACAGACCGGACTGCACACGGCCTGCGATGTACCGGAAGGAATAGTTGGTCATCAGCACGAACAGGTTGATTGCTGCATTCTGGCAGAATGTAGCAAACTGATCGGTGTTGAAATAAATATCGTGATTAAAGGCTGAGCCAAGGTAGATGGACTGACCGCCATCCAGATAGGTCATTTCCTCTTCGGAGATAACGGCATAGGAAGCCGGTAAAAGCATGGTATTCTGATTGGGATGATCCATGGTGGAAGAACTCCTTTCCGTAGTGGAATCTGCACAAAGGCAGACAATAATACTATCTGAATTGTAACATAACTGTGTCCAAATAACAAGAGCAGAGATGCGCAAAATCATGATACATTTGTGAATAAACTGTTACAGAAAGGCGGCAAAATCACGGATATCAGCCCAAAAATGCGCAATATGTCCAGAATCTGGTCCTGAAAAAATGTTCTGTAGAAAAAACAAAAGCGCCTGCACATTCCGGGTGCAGACGCTTTTACGAGGAGAAAATGATCGGGGAATTACTGTGCCCGTTCGTAGAGCACGGTCAGCTGCGCAATGTGCCCGGCCAGTGCTTCTGGCAGGGGACAGGCGAGCCGCCACTGCCAGTTGGAGCCTTGGGTGCTGGGAGTGTTGATGCGGGCCTCACTGCCCAGATGCAGCCAATCCGCCAGAGGGATCACAGCGGTATCCGATACACTGGCAAGGCAGGCACAGATCATGGCCTCGGTCAGCTCTTCCGGCTGGCAGCGCAGGTAGCGGCAGGCATAGGCCACATCCTCGGCACTGGCGTTGGTACGCCAGCCTTCGGCGGTCACATTGTCGTGGGTGCCGGTGTACACCACGCTGTTGCGGTGGTAGGTGTGGGGCAGGTAATTGCCGGATTCCCGGCTGTCAAAGGCAAACTGCATGATCTTCATGCCCGGATAGCCGCTGGCAGAAAGCATGGCCTTGACCTCCGGGGTCAGGTAGCCAAGATCCTCGGCAATGATGCCGCCCTCGCCAAGGTTTTCGTGCATGGCGTTGATAAAATCGCGGTCAGGGCCTTTTTCCCAGTGGCCGCCCGCCGCCGTTTTGTTCCCGGCGGGAATGGAGTAATAGCTCTCGAAGCCGCGGAAGTGGTCGATGCGCACCACATCGTAAATGGAGGTGGCGTGCTTCATGCGCTGCTTCCACCACGCAAAGCCGGTGGCCTTGTGAACAGGCCAGTCGTACAGCGGATTGCCCCATAGCTGACCATCCGCTGCAAAGGCATCCGGCGGGCATCCGGCAACCTGCGTCAGGTGCATCTGGCCATCGGTCTGGAACAGTTCCGGGTGGGTCCACAGATCGCTGGAATCCGGGCTGACATAGATGGGAATATCGCCCACCAGTTTGATGCCCTTGCTGTTGGCGTAAGCCTTCAGGGCGTTCCACTGGGTGTAGAAGAAGAATTGCACCGCCTTGTAGTAATCCACCGCACCGGCGAGACGCTGTTTTGCGGCAGCAATGGCTTCCGGTTTGCGGCAGCGCAGGTCATCCGGCCAGTCGGCAAGGCCGGCCTGCCCCTGTTCGGCCTTGACAGCCATAAACAGGGCGTAATCCTCCAGCCAGAAGCTCTGCGCCTCGCAGAAGGCTTCATAGGAGGGGGAGGGGGCTGCCAGCAGGCGGTCGGCTGCCTTTTTCAGGATCACAGGCCGCTCGTTGTACAGTGCGCCGTAGTCGATGGGGCCTACAGGCCGTGCGGCGGGCACTTCATCGGCCGTCAGCAGACCGACGTCGGCCAGCAGGCGGTAGTCAATGAAGTAGGGGTTACCGGCAAAGGCGGAAAAGCTCTGATAAGGGCTGTCGCCGTAGCCGGTGGGGCCGATGGGCAGGATCTGCCAGTAGGTCTGCTTTGCATCGGCCAGAAAATCCACGAATGCAAAGGCCTCTTTTCCCAGCGTACCGATGCCAAAAGGCCCCGGCAGACTGAAAACGGGCATCAGAATGCCGCTTGCACGCATAGTGTGCGCACCTCCTTAGCCCTTCACGGCACCTGCAACCACGCCCTCGATGATGTACTTCTGGCAGGTGATGTACAGGATGATGATGGGGATGATGGCAATGATGATGCAGGCCATCATGGGAGCCAGCTCCACACGGCCGTAGCCGCCGCGGAAGTACTGGATGGCCATGGGAATGGTGCGGTATTTCTTGATGTCCAGCACCAGAGTGGGCAGCAGGTAGTCATTCCACACCCACATGGTCTCGAGGATGGCGGTGGAGATCATGGTGGGCTTGAGGATGGGGAATACGACCTTGAAGAAGATCTGAATGGGGTTGCAGCCGTCGATCATGGCCGCTTCCTCAATTTCCATGGGCACGCTCTTCATGAAGCCGGTGAACATGAACACGGCCAGACCGGCACCGAAGCCCAGATAGATGATGCAGATGTTCCACGGGGTGTTCAGATTGAGCTGGTCAGCGGTCTTGGACAGGGTGAACATGACCATCTGGAAGGGCACGACCATGGAGAACACGATCAGCAGGTTCATGAACTTGCT
>ULRN01056334.1_pt1 | contig 10091 bp, 8 predicted proteins | sample 1955461 | NCBI WGS metagenome assembly ULRN01 (sample SAMEA4835683, study PRJEB28245) | human gut metagenome | biome: gut microbiome; material: fecal sample | place: Denmark | collected 2008 | reverse complement strand
GTTTCTGTTTTGACTTTGCATGGCTCGTAACTCTCAATTTAAAAAACTACTTTTATCGTCGTTCCTTTTCCCGGTTCACTCTCCAGCTCCAGATTTGCATGGCTTTTAGCGATGATATGCTTCACAATTGCAAGCCCCAGTCCGGTGCCTCCGGTGGACTTGGAGCGGCTCTTGTCCACGCGGTAAAAACGCTCGAAGATCCTCTCCTGATGTTCCTTAGAGATGCCGATTCCGGTGTCTTTTACCACGAGATTGGTATGTCCTTCTCTGGAGTAGGTCTGTACATTCACGCTTCCTCCGGGATTATTATACCGGATGGCATTATCACACAGATTGTACAGCAGTTCTTCCATCATCTGTCTGTTCGCCGTCACATAGGCATCTGTTCCGTCAAGCTGAATAGTCACATTGTGTTTCTCGGCACTCATGGAGAGCATTTCCACACAATTCTTCGCCATCTCATGGAGATTCAGAAGTTCAGTATCCGCTTCCTGTTCCGTGCCGTCCAACTCCGACAAGCGGATAATATCATTAATTAAAGTAAGCAGACGGTTTGCACTGTTATGAATCCCGTGAGCAAAACGCACCGTATCCTGTTCGGAAGCCATTCCGGTCTCAATCAGCTCCGCATATCCTGAAATAGATGTCAGTGGAGTCTTCAGTTCGTGAGATACATTTGCACTGAATTCCTGACGCATTCTGGCATTTTTCATAATGTCCTCATGCTGTTTGCGGATCATGACCATGAACGGTGTCAGCTCCTCATAGGTCTGCATTTCCGTACACTCACCTATGTTCTCTGCCAGTTTTTCAATGGGGGCGATCAGCTTCGCGGTCAGCACTTTGGCCGCCACCATGCACAAGATCAGCAGCACTATGAAAATACCAGCCATCATAGGCAGCGCCTGGCTGAAAATGCTGTAAATACTCCTGGCATCTTTGGACAGACGTAAGATACTGCCATCTGCAAGCCGGATGGCATAATAAAAAGTGGACCTGGATAACGTCTCGGAAGTACGGACCGCCTCGCCCTCTCCGTCCTGCATGGCTTCCCGGATCTCGGGTCTGGAAGAGTGGTTTGCCATGGCCACGGAATCTGCTTCATTATCATACAATACCCGACCGTCACTGCCAATGATGGTCAGTCGAAGATCCGATTCCACCGGCACACCGCTTTGCTCAATTTCCTCTACGGAAGAGCAGTTGCTCAGCAACAATCCATAGCTTTTCAGATCCTCCAGTACCTGTCTGCGAAACAGATCATAATAGACCACTGTGATCAATACCATCGTCAGCAGAATCGTCACCGTGGCAATGAGGATCATCATTTTGTTAATCTTTTTCTTCATCTTCTGTTACGCTTTCTCACCGTTCATAATGTATCCCACATTACGTACCGTCTTGATCAGGCTGCCTTCTTCCTTCAGCTTCTGGCGCAGAGTCTTGATATGCATATCCAGCGTTCTGGACTCTCCCTCGAAATCAATCCCCCACACCCGGTCTAAGATCAGTTCCCTGGTAGTCACGATACCGGCATTCGTCATCAGAAGCTTTAACAGTTCATATTCCTTGTAAGTCAGCTCCACCGGCTCTCTGCCCACCATTACGGAATGCTTTTCTCTGTCCAGCACAATATTGCCAAGCTTCAGCACCTTATCCTTTTCCTGGGTCTTCTGGCTTCTGCGAAGCATTGCCTTTACTCTGGAGATCAGCTCCATAACGCCGAAGGGCTTCGTGATATAATCGTCTGCTCCCAGATCCAGTCCTTTTACCTTATCAATCTCCGTGGTCTTGGCCGTCACCATGATCACCGGCACCAGTACTGTATCCTGTCTGGTACGTAGCTTTTTCACGATACTCAGTCCATCCTCATCCGGCAGCATAATGTCTAACAGGATCAGATCCGGTGCTGTCTCGTTCAATGCCGCATAGAAATCTGTGGCGGAGTCAAATCCTTTTACCTCGTACCCTACATTGGCCAACGCAAAGGTCTCAATCTCCTGAATGTTTTTATCATCTTCTACTACATAGATCAATGCCATCTCACAGCACTCCTCTCTGACTGTGCTTTCTCTTCTTAACTATACCTCTGTAAATCCTTACTCCGCAAGTAATTTTGCATTCTTTTCCATAACACGATCCTGCTTTGTGGGAGGTAACTGGTATTTTTCACGGCATGCCATCACTTTACCCTGAAAATCCAGATTATCCTCCTGGCGCAGTTCATCCAGATAAGCATGCGTATCGAATTCATCTTCATTCACCTGTACCAGGCAGACCGCAATGTTGGAGCAGTGATCACTGACACGTTCAAAGTTCGTGATCACATCGGATAAAATGAATCCCAGTTCAATAGTGCATTTTCCCTTACGGAGTCTGCGCACATGACGCTGTTTCACATCCAGGCTCAATCCGTCAATAACCTCTTCCATGGGTTCTACCTGTCTTGCCAGGTTCAGGTCTCCCTTTATAAAGCTGTTCATGGTAATATCCAGAATGTCATGTACCGCTCTTTCGAATACCTTCAGTTCTTCCTGTGCTTTATCGGAAAAATCCAGCTTTTTGTCATACATTTCCTGCGCAGCTTCTTTCACATTGCGGGCATGGTCGGAAATCCTCTCAAAATCACCGATGCAATGTAAAATAGTGTTCAGTGTCTCGCTGTCTTTACCGGACAGCTGTCTGGAACTGAGCTTCACCAGATAAGTGCCAAGCTCATCCTCAAAGCGATCCACATCTGTCTCCATCTGTGCTACCTGCTCTGCTTTTGCCTCGTCATACCCCTGCAGTAATTCCATGGCGAGGTCCATTGCCTTGCGGGATTTGTCTGCCATAACAGACGCTACCTGTCTGCTCTGTTCTACCGCATAGGCAGGTGTATCCAGGAATCGGGGATCCAAAAGGCTCAGTGTCTTGTCTGTCTCAGACATTTCCTTCACATCTTCATGCGTAGGCAGTGTCAGGCAGGCAAGCTTTACCAGTCCATTGGAAAATGGCAGCAGTACCAGCGTGGCAGCAACATTAAAGCAGCTGTGGACCACTGCAATGCCGAAGGGGGTTGCCACTTCTCCCAAAAAAGCAAAGGGATGAATGGCATTTGCAGTATAAAAGATTCCAAGGAACAATATCGTTCCGATAATATTGAAATACAAGTGGATCAGTGCCGCACGCTTTGCGTTGCGGGAAGCACCGATACCGGAGATCATAGCGGTAACACAGGTACCGATATTCTGTCCCATGATAATGGGAACTGCTGCGCCGAAGCTTACCGCTCCGGTCATGCACAGTGCCTGCAAAATACCTACAGATGCGGAAGAGGACTGGATCACCGCTGTGAGAATGAGTCCTGCCAGCACACCAAATACGGGATTTTGGAACTTGATCAGCAGATTGGTAAACTCCGGTACCTCTGCCAGAGGTGAAACTGCTGCGCTCATGGAATCCATGCCAAACATCAGAATTGCAAAGCCCACCAGGATGGTTGCCGCATTTTTTAATTTATCTTTATGGGAAAACAGTAAAATACCCACACCCACGATTGCCAGAATCGGCGAAAAAGAACTGGGTTTGAGCATACGGATCCAGAAGGCATCACTCTCAATGCCTGCAAGGCTTAAGATCCAGGAGGTCACCGTGGTACCGATATTGGCGCCCATGATAATGCCCACTGCCTGTTTCAGGCTCATAATGCCGGAATTGACAAATCCGACTACCATTACAGTGGTAGCGGAGGAGGACTGGATCACGCCGGTGACCACCGCACCCATCAAGACTGCCTTGATCGGGTTGCTGGTCAGTTTCTCCAGGATACGCTCCAGACGTCCGCCGGATGCCTGGGACAATCCATCACCCAACAGATTCATTCCGTATAAAAACAGTGCAAGTCCTCCAACCATCTTCAGCAAATCAAAAAAGTCCATACTCTAATCCTCTCATTTTACATAACATACTTTACATTTTCGGTTTCTATCTTCACTTTATCTTGCTTATGTAAAATGCAATATCTTCGAATGTAAAATTTATGTAAAATTGCAACGATGCAGAGCCATGAACCTTGCCGGATACTCGTCGAATGCTGGCATTCGTAAGAGTATATGGCAAAGGTTCTTTGGCGAGCAAGCCTCAATGAGCAAAAGCAAAGCCTCGCAGAGGCGATTTTGCGAATTGGGGCTTAGCATCGTTGCCGGGGTCATCGAATTCTAGTATAATTTTACCCCTTCCATATCTCCGGTCATACGGAAGATCGCCCACTGGGCAATATTTACTGCATGGTCGCCTACCTTTTCCAGGTACTTTGCCATCATCAGATAATCCACCACACGATCAGCATCCAGATTCTGTTCCCGGATAGCCTGCATCATCTCTTTCTTCATATCGTTAAAGAGGTCGTCCACCACATCGTCATGCTCCACAACTTTTTGGGCATTCGCTTCATCTCCCTCCACGAAAGCCTCCACAGAATTATGGATCATATCCTTTGCCTCTTCCATCATTTTCATAAGCAGCTTTTCCTGTTTTCCCTCAGAATTCATATTCCCCATCCGCAGATACAGCTCCACCATATCTGCCACATGATCACCGATCCGCTCAATGTCTGTTACAACCTTCAGTGCTGCACTCACCAGCCGCATATCTCTCGCCACCGGCTGTTGTCTGGTCAACAGACTTAAGCACATAGCTTCAATGCTTCTCTGCATATCCACCATCTTGTGATCCGTATCCAGCAGAGTTTTTAAAATATCCTCTTTGTTCTCCCGCATTCCATATAGCATATGGTCATAGCTGATCTCCGCATGTTCTCCCATCTCCGATACTTTGTTTTTCAAAGTCTCAAGATCCTGCTCAAATAATACTCTGGGTGACATCTCCCATTCCTCCTATCTATTCATTCAAAATCAACCAAACCGTCCGGTGATGTAGTCTTCTGTCCGTTTATCCCGGGGTCTTGCAAAGATCTCAGAGGTTGCATTCTTCTCGACCACTTCTCCTACCAGGAAAAAAGCGGTATCATCTGACACTCGGGCTGCCTGCTGCATATTGTGGGTTACGATGACCACAGTGTACTTTTTCTTCAGGGTCTCCATCAATTCCTCGATCTTTAATGTAGAGATCGGGTCCAGGGCGGAAGTTGGTTCATCCATCAGAAGCACCTCCGGGGATACTGCCAGTGCCCTGGCAATACACAGTCTCTGCTGCTGCCCGCCGGACAGACCCAGTGCGGATTTATGCAGACGGTCCTTTACTTCTTCGAAGATAGCGGCACCCTGCAGGGAACGCTCCACGATCTCATCCAGTTCCTTTTTATTCTTGATGCCATGCAGTCTTGGACCATAGGCAATATTGTCATAGATAGACATGGGAAAAGGATTGGGCTGTTGGAATACCATACCCACCTTTTTACGAAGCAATGTGGTATCCACCCGCTTATCGTAAATGTCCTCTCCGTCCAGGATCACTTTTCCTTCGACTCTGCATCCATCCACCAGATCATTCATCCGGTTCAGGCAGCGCAGGAAAGTGGATTTTCCGCAACCACTGGGACCGATAAATGCGGTGATGGCATGATCTGCGATCTCCATATTTACATTTTTCAGTGCGTGGTTCTCTCCGTAATGGAGATTCAAGCTTTCCACGGTTATTTTACTGTTAGCCATAAAGGTCTCTCCTTTTTGTGATTTCTCTTACTCTCGTCTCAATTTATTTGCTGCCAGCTTGGTCAGCAGATTCAGGATCAATACAATAACAATGAGAACACATCCGATTCCAAATGCGTTGTCATATTGTCCCTTCTGCATCTGCAGATACAGTTCGATCGTCAGGGTTCCGCCGGACTCCATTGCCTTGTGGGCCAGCTTCGCCAGATTGTCCCCGAAAGCTCCGGTGAACTTTGGCAGCTTATAGTCGCTTCCTGCAGTAAATAGAAGTGCTGCGGATTCTCCTACAATTCGTCCCAGAGCCAGGATGATACCGGTCACGATACCCGGCATGGAGGACGGCAGAAGGATGGTACGGATCATATGCCATTTCGTGGATCCCATTCCCAGAGCACCGGTACGATAGCTGTCCGGTACGGTTCGCAGAGCTTCCTGCGTATTTCTGGTGATCAGCGGCAGCACCATCAGGGTCAGGGTAAAAGAACCGGTGAGCAGCGAGTAACCGAATCCCAAAGTCTCTCCGAAAAAGATCATACCGAACAGACCGAAAATGATAGAAGGAATACCGGACAGGATCTCGGTGGTAAATTCAATGAGGGAAACCAGCTTGCCGGGTTTGGCATATTCATTCAGGTAAATAGCGCTTCCCACACCAATGGGGGTTGCGATCAGCAGAGTGATCACGATGATGTACAGAGTATTTAACAGGTTGCCGGCAATACCCGTGGTCTGTTTTCTGGCACTGGTCACAGTCGTTAAAAATGCCCAGTTCACGGTGTGAATGCCTTTCACAAAGACATACAGGATAATTCCCAGCAAAAGTGCCACCGCCAGTGTGGCGGAGATGTAAATAGCTGCCAATAGCAGCATGTCAGTGGGGCGTTTTCTTTTTACATATAAGGTGTCTTTATTCATTGTCGTCCGCCCCCTTTTTCAGTATTTTATTCAGCACTACATTAATGATCATAATGAATACAAACAACACCAGTCCGATGGTAAACAACACCTGTCTGTGCAGTCCGGAAGAATATCCCATCTCGCTGACAATGGCTGTGGTCAGGAATCGCACGGAGTTAAAGGGCAGGGGCACATTCACGCTGCTGCCGGATACCAGTGTGATAGCCATAGCCTCTCCGATAGCTCGTCCCACTCCCAGAACGATAGCGGTCACAATTCCGGATTTGGCTGCCGGAAGGATGGATCGGAAAATGGTCTGCACATGGGAAGCACCCAGTGCCAGGGAGGACGATTTTATTCCTGCGGGAACGGCGCGTATGGAAGTCTCGCTGATATTGATCACCGTGGGCAGGATCATGATCGCCAGTACGATCACGGCAGACAACAGGTTCGCACCTCCGGTGAACTGGTGTGTCGTGGATCCCCGGAAGATCAGTCTTTCTAATTGATACATGAGAGGATTCAATAAGTAGATTCCCAACAATCCATAGATAACGGAAGGGATGCCGGCTAACAGCTCTACCGCAGGCTTTACAATGGCAGCTAAGGGCTTAGGTGCCACCTCTGCCAGAAATACCGCTGTCAGTACGCCGATGGGTACACCCAGTAAAATTGCCAGTGTTGTACCAACGATAGAAGTCAGGATAACCCACAGAATACCGAATTTCGGATCTGCTGCCGTCGGCATCCATTCTGTACTGAACAGAATCTCTTTTAATCCCACTTTTAAAATTGCCGGAGTGCCACTGATGATCATATATAAGGTAATGGAAACTACCGCCAGTACAGCGAAGAAGGCACAAATCGTAAAGACTATTTGTGCCACAGTTTCCACTACCGCTTTATTTTTTCTGTTTCCCATTACGGAAGCGTGTGTTTGACTATTCATCGCTTTTTCCTTTTCTCGATTCCGAAACTTACTTTACAGTGATCAGACCAACTTCGGAAGCGATCTGCTGTCCTTCGTCACCCAGTACAAAATCGAACCATGCCTGTACCAGATCGTTCTGCTCGGAGATCTCACCTTTGGTAGCCATTACGAAGGGTCTGCTTAAGAAGTAGTTACCAGCCTTGATGTTCTCTGCGGTAGCCTCTACGCCTTCCAGGGAAAGTGCCTTAACACTATCATCCAGTGCATCCAGGGAAGCGTATCCGATAGCTCCGGGAGTGGATGCTACTTTAGCGATCACAGCACCGGTGCTGTCCAGTTCGTTTGCATATTTGCAGGCATCCTTCAGGTCAACCAGCTCTTCAAAAGCACCTCTGGTACCGGAACCTGCCTCACGGCCGATCACGATGATAGGCTCATCTGCGCCGCCGACTTCTTTCCAGTTGGTAACTGTGCCATTGTAGATGTTCGTCAGCTGCTCTTTGGTCAGATCTGCTACTTCGTTAGCAGGATCTACACATACAGCAATACCGTCAATTGCTACTATGTTCTCTGCAACGCCTGCTGCCTTTTCCTCATCCTTTAAGCTTCTGGAAGAGTTGCCGATATCGGCAGTTCCGTTGGTAACAGCTTCGATACCTGCACCGGATCCTACGAATTCAGCAGTTACGGTTACATCAGGATATTCTTCCATGAAAGCTTCGCTCAATGCATTGGCTAACTTCTCCATAGAAGTACTTCCTACCATGGAAATGCTGCCGGACAGACCTGCGGTGGTTTCAGTAGAAGCTACTTCACTGCTTGCTGCTACAGTGCTTTCTGCTGCGCTGCTTGCCTCTGCGGATGATGCTGTGTTTGCAGTTGCATCACCGTTACCGCATGCAACCAATGTAGTTACTGCTAATATTCCTGCTCCGATCAGAGCTAATAATTTGCTGTGTCTTACTCTCATAATAATGTCCTCCATGTGTTTGTTTTTCTTTCTCTTGATTACGCAATCATACTAACATGAAGGAAATTCACATAATATCACAGTCCGGTAATTTATTTGTAAGATTTAGGTAAAAAGGTGAGCCGTGAAAATGGCGACGGATGCGTAGCAGACGCTTTTATGAATGCAGCGTGGGCTGAACGTAAATCAGATGCTCTCCAGAATGCCGTCAGCAATTGCCCGGGCAATCTCATCAAACCGGCTGTCAAAGAGTTCATTGTCCGCGTCCGTATTGATAAATCCCACTTCTACCAGTACCGCCGGCATATTTGTGCTGTTCAGCACCACCAGATTCGGTCTTTCGTTCACCCCCAGATTCACGAATCCCACCTGCTCCAGTCCGGCATTGATGTTGTACGCCATCCTGGCTGCCGCCCCATAGCGGTTGTAGACCAGACTCTCCACTCCGCTGTACTGGTTCGGATAAGGACTGGAATTGCGATGGATCGAGACAAAATAATCTCCTCCCACCTCATTTCCCTCCTGCGCCTTCTGATAAGGAGACTCGTAGATATCTGTGGTCCTGGTGTAATACACATCCACTCCGTTTTCTTCTAAGATGCTTCCCACCGCCAGTGTCAGCGCCAGCGCATCCTCACTTTCTTTTCTTCCCTTATACGTGGCCCCGGGGTTTGCACCACCGTGCCCCGCATCCAATACGATCAATGGCATAAAAAAACTCCCGCATATCCTTTTGTTTCATGATATGCGGGAGTTTCCCCATTTAGATATTTATTTTAAAAGTGCTGCCGTCACTTCCTGAGGGATTACAAATTCCGGTGCTCCCATAGAACCGGGCGCCACTTCGTATTCATCAAAGGCAATGACTAGTTCGTTTTTTTCATTAAAATAGAAGTTCGTCTGCTCCGTGATCCCCTGAAAATTGAATTCCGGCATATCGTCATTATCCAGGAAATAGATCACGCCTTCGTCCGCCGCCATCTGTTCCTTCATCTGGGTCTTAATGTTCTCGCTGATCGCGGAAATATAGTCGCTCCCTTCTGCAAACAGATCTTCCAGTGTCACCACATTTCCCGTCTGTTTAGCAATCGTATAAAATTGATTATGTTCATAGCCGCTGGCCTCCGTCTCCAGGGCACTCAGCTTCACTGTATAATACAGTGCATTATCTGTAACAACCTCCTGTGTTACATGCAGTCCATGATACCCTTCCTCGGATAAGGTATCCTCGAACTGACGGATCAGTTCCTCTACCGTAGCCTCCATATCCTGATTGACCGCTTCCACACCGTCTTCCGACAGCTTCGCCTCCGCAGCCTCCTGTCCGACACCGACTCCTTCCACACTTTCTGCAGCTGTGCCCTCCAAAGTGGCAGCACCGACTGCCACCTCTCCTGCGGGAACACCTTCTCCCGCATCTTCTCCATAAGAGATCTGTGCAAGTTCTACTTCGGCATCATGGTTATCATCGCTGTAATTGTACTGCCGCACCGTCACCAGTCTAAAAAAGCCTCCCAGCACCGGAATATTTTCCATGGCATGGGCGATCTGCATATTGGTATTTGGCAGTGCGATCAACACGATCACAGCTGCCGCTGCCGCAGTCCATGCGGAACGTCTTCGGACACGCTCCGCTCTT
>ULRN01027336.1_pt1 | contig 10123 bp, 8 predicted proteins | sample 1955461 | NCBI WGS metagenome assembly ULRN01 (sample SAMEA4835683, study PRJEB28245) | human gut metagenome | biome: gut microbiome; material: fecal sample | place: Denmark | collected 2008 | reverse complement strand
GTTGTCCCCGAGTTGGCTTCCCGTGCCCATCAGCAGAATATCATTCCGGTAGTAGCCGAGGCCATCAAGCGTGCCGGCATCGATAAGTCCGAGTTGAGTGCCGTGGCGTTTACTCGTGGGCCGGGTTTGATGGGTTCTTTATTGGTCGGGACCTCGTTCGCCAAGGGGTTGGCCGCTTCCTTGGATATCCCGATGATCGAGGTCAATCATTTACAGGCTCACGTGTTGGCTCATTTTATCAAGGAGACTCCGGACGATGACCATGCTCCCTCGTTTCCTTTCCTTTGCTTGTTGGTTTCGGGCGGTAACTCGCAAATCATAAAGGTGAACGCCTATAATGATATGGAGGTGATCGGCCAGACGATCGACGACGCCGCGGGAGAGGCTTTCGACAAATGCGCCAAGGTGATGGGACTGGGTTATCCCGGTGGCCCAGTCGTGAATCGTTTGGCGAACGAGGGCAATCCGAATGCCTTTACGTTCAGCAAGCCGCATATCCCCGGATATGACTATAGCTTCAGTGGCCTGAAGACTTCCTTCTTATATACCTTGCGTGATCATTTGAAAGATGATCCGGATTTTATCGAGAAGAACAAGCGAGACCTATGCGCTTCCTTGCAAGCTACGGTAATCGATATCTTGATGAGTAAATTGCGTAAGGCGGCGAAGGATTTGCATATAAAGGAAGTAGCCGTCGCCGGAGGTGTATCGGCCAATTCCGGTTTGCGTGAGGCATTCTTGGATCACGCCAAACGTTATGGCTGGAAAGTGCATATCCCGAAGTTCTCGTTCACCACGGATAACGCCGCTATGGTAGCTATCACGGGATATTATAAGTATATGGATAAGGAGTTCTGTCCGATGGATGCCGCTCCTTTTTCTAGGGTTGTCTTATAGGAAAATAGTTTTACTATAGAGAAACAAAAGTTTCTTCTAGGGAAAACAAAAGTTTCTTCCTAATGAAACTATTGTTTTCCCATAATGAAACTCCTAGTATCATTATAGCAATGGAAGCAGATGATTTACCAATAGAGTTAGAAGTAGCGAACGCACTCAAATCAGGACACCTGATGATGGGTACGGCAGAGAGTTGTACAGGCGGAAAGATTGCCAGCATGATAACCTCCATGGCGGGCAGCTCGGAATACTTCACCGGGGGCGTGGTAGCCTATTGCAACGAGGTGAAGCATCATGTGCTCGGTGTCTCCGAGGCGGACTTGAACACTTTCGGGGCCGTAAGCCAGCCGGTCGTGGAGCAGATGGCCCGTGGAACTATGCGGGTATTGGGATGTGATTGTGCCGTCGCTACCTCCGGGATCGCCGGGCCGGGAGGCGGGACTCCCTCGAAACCGGTGGGAACGGTTTGGATTGCCGCCGCTTATAAGGAGAGGATTCTCTCCGAGTGCTATCATTTCGGGGAGAATCCTCGTATGGAGAACATTCGCTTGTCGGCAGAGGCGGCGTTGCGTATGTTGCTGGGATTGATCCGTGAGTAAAGGGACTATCGCTTAATGGGCGATTTCGTCCACGATTTGTTTATAGCCTTCCTCGTTCGGGTGTAATCCGTCTGAGAATAAGGATTCGTTTATCTTGCCGTCTTCCTGAAGCAACTTCGTACCCGGGTTCTTGAACGTGTACCATCCGGTCTCGGCCATTTGACGGATGCGGAGATTGAGGTTCCTTACCCGTTCTTCTAGGTTACGGCGGGGCAAGATGCCGATTACCTTGATCTTGGCCTCCGGCTGCCGTTGCCTGATGGCGGAAAGCAAGAAACGAATGCCTTCCACGATCTCGTTGTTATTGTTGATTCCGATGTTATTCGTGCCGATCATCAATACTACTTCCTCAGCCTTGTATCCATCCAATTCACCATGATAGACTCTCCAAAGTACGTTCTCGATACGGTCGAAACCATATCCGAGATTGTGGAATCCAGCCGGACGCATGATTTTCTCCCATGTTTCCATACCTCGCACGGACGGTCCTTTGGGCTCTCCTCCCCAGAAATGCGTGATGGAATTACCTAGGATCACCCGTCGAGGCGGGTTGCTTTGATTCAACGAGAGAATATCCCGGTGACGTTTTTGCCATTCGTAATTATTGGGTTCCCGGCGCTGGGTGACAGGCTTTGTAGTAGAGAGGTCTCCTTGGGGGATGCGTAATATTTCCCGTACTTTCCGCTCTACGGCGTTCGCCTGTGTTTCCATGCCCCAGTCGGAAGGATGGACGTAATCTACCCAAGCGTCCGGGTGCAGTCCCAGCTCTTCTCGTGTAAGGTAGTAGATCTCCTTTATCCCTTGTGCCTGCAATTCCTCGAATGCTTTTTTAGCTCCTTCGTTCATGCGTGTATAATCTTGTAACTTCGTATCGTCGGCGGGTGCGTTGCTATATCCGGCATGCTCCACTAGTAAGATCGGAGAGGAGTGGGTGGCACGTATTTGCTTGACTGCGTCCGATACGAGTTGCGTGATCTCATCTTTGCTCTTTGGCGTGAGGTTGGGCAGGCAGTCAAGGATATAAAGGCGTGCGTCTATCTCACAAATAAAATCCAATACCTCTTTCTCTAAACGTCCGTTACCGGAGAAGCCTAGGTTGATAAGCGGATATCCCAGAGAACGCTGCAAGATCGTGCCCCAAGTCATGCCCGGGCGAGAGGCGCATGCGCCTTGGGCGATCGAGGTTCCGTATAAAAGAATCGGTTTCTCGGGCGATACGGGGATAAACGTAAGCTCATCGTTTTCGGGCACGCCGATTTCCAACCACTTTATCGTATTATAAGGAGGCAGGTAGAGGCGGAACTCATAGCCCCTGTCATGATACAGATCTTTGCCTATGTTCGTATAATGATATTGAAGCGTATCTCCGGAAGGATAACCGCCGAAATAAAATCTCCATTGGCCATCGCTATCGATACTATATAGATCTACACCGGATACGCCTGTCGTGGGCATATGTGGCATATTCAGCGGTCCGCTTACTTGATAGCGTACTTTTAGTTCAGGGGCGTTGCTGAAAAAATGAATCGCCAAACCGGCGGAGTTGCGCGATAAATCCCAGACGGGTTTACGTACCTTGCCTTCGGCTCTTTGGGGAAGCCGAACGTAACGGTCTCCGATCTCTTCGGTCCATCCTTGGTTTTGTATGACAGGGAATCCACATTCGAGCGGGTTGAGCCATTTCCATTGTGCGTGGGCGGAGAGAACCGTGAAACATACGAGCGTTAAGAGGATTTTGTGAAGTCTCATCATTTCGGTATTATTTGTTTTTTGTTATGAATATGGCAAAGATAATATATATTTGTATTCATAAACAAACTTAAATCAATAAACCATGAGTAAAAACATTTTATTTGCTTTTCTCTTTTTAATGGGCGCTATCCCATCGATCGCTCAAAAGAATTATCAAGTCCAGTCTCCGAACCGGGATATAAAGGTGGAGGTTACGGTTGCCGATAAAGTCACTTTCGCTATCGTACAGGATCATTCGGAGGTGATGAATTCTGCCGTATCTATGACTTTACAAGGAGGTGAGGTACTTGGCGCTAACCCGAAAGTCTTGAAAGTGACGAAGACCTCGGTAGACAAGGAAATATCCTCTCCGTTCTATAAGAAGGACGTAGTAAAGGATATTTATAATGAGATGCAAATCTCGTTCCGGGGAAACTACGGGCTGGTTTTTAGGGTGTATAACGATGGAGTCGCTTACCGTTTCACGACGAAAAGAAAGGAACCGATCGTTATCGCCGACGAGGAGGCCGTCTATAACTTCCCCTCGGATTATAAGACATTCACCGCTTACGTGAATAGTACGAAGCCGACGTTCGAGGAGCAATTCTTCAACTCCTTCGAGCAGCCCTACGTAAACGAGACGATCTCTAGCCTAAATGATAAACGCCTGAAGATCCTGCCTCTTTTGGTGGATCTGGGAGACGGTCGCAAGATCTGTATCACGGAAGCCGATCTGGAGGATTTTCCCGGGATGTTCTTGAATAACGAGACGGGAAGACCTTCCTTGAAAGCGGTTCATGCGCCTTATCCGAAAGTGAAGGAGCAAGGCGGCCATAATCAGTTACAGATGTTGGTGAAAGAGCGTGAGAACTATATCGCCAAAACATCCGGAACCCGTTCTTTCCCTTGGCGTGCGTTTATAATCTCCCGGAATGATAAGGAGTTGGCCGATTGCGATATGGTCTACCGTCTGGCTTCTCCCTCCCGGGTAAACGATATCTCTTGGATCAAGCCGGGTAAGGTGGCTTGGGATTGGTGGAACGACTGGAATCTATACGGTGTGGATTTCCGTGCCGGAATCAATAATCCCACCTATAAATATTATATCGACTTCGCCGCCGAGCATGGCATCGAGTACGTAATCTTGGACGAGGGCTGGGCCGTGAACCTGCAAGCGGACATGATGCAAGTGATACCGGAGATCGATCTTCAAGAATTGGTGGATTACGGTAAGTCCAAGAATGTCGGAATTATCCTTTGGGCGGGTTATTGGGCTTTCGCCCGTGATATGGAGAATGTCGTGAAGCATTATTCGGACATGGGCGTGAAAGGCTTCAAGGTGGATTTCTTGGATCGTGACGATCAGGAAATGGTGAACTTTATTTATGAAGCCTCCGAGGTATGCGCTAAATATAAGATGCTAGTGGATTTCCATGGCGTATTCAAGCCGACAGGTCTTCAACGGACCTATCCGAACGTATTGAACTATGAGGGCGTGAATGGCTTGGAGCAACTGAAATGGTCTCCCGAGTCTTACGATATGGTGACGTACGATGTCACGATCCCATTCATCCGTATGATCGCCGGCCCGATGGATTATACGCAAGGTGCTATGCGTAACGCCGTTAAAGGTAATTATCGCCCGGTAAACTCGGAGCCGATGAGCCAAGGAACCCGTTGCCGCCAGTTGGCTACTTACGTGATCTTCGAGTCTCCTTTCAATATGTTGTGCGATGCCCCGTCTAATTACAGGAGGGAAAAGGAATGTACGGAGTTTATCTCTAACATTCCCACTATCTGGGATGAGACGGTCTCATTGGATGGAAAGGTCTCCGAGTATGTAGCGATCGCCCGCCGTCATGGTAATGATTGGTATATCGGGGCGTTGACCAACTGGACGCCGAGGGAGCTGGATTTAGACCTGTCTTTCTTGGGCGAAGGTGATTATATTTTGGAATTATTCAAGGATGGCATAAATGCCGATCGTGCTGCCCGTGATTATAAGAAAGAGGTAATCCCAGTCCCGACAGATCGCAAATTAAAGATCCATATGGCTCCCGGTGGAGGCTATGCGGCTCGTATCCAGAAACGATAATTCTTTTTTCGTCTAAAGCGACCCTGCCACTCGTCGAATAAACGCTTGCGTTCATAGGCGCAGGCGTTAGATTCGCTTACTTTTATAAAAAACGTATTATGAAACTCACGAGGCAAGATTATATATTGGCGGGAGGACAGGCTTTATTGTGGATCACCTTATGGCTGATTCCTCCTGCGATCGATTTTTTCATACGCTTTAATCCGAGTTCGGCTTTCGAGGTGTGGAAGATTAATACGGGGTTCATTACTCCGTTGGCTATTGTTTTCACCGCTAATTACTTATGTATTGGTTCCCTATTTGCTTTATCGGGATCGGAAGATGCTCTTTGGTTTGATGAATTTGCTATTGATCACGGGGGCTAACCTATGGATATTTTCTCCTAAGGCGGATTTCCCGGACGAATGGCGTTCGGGAATGTATATGGTCGCTTTCGGAGCGTTCTTCTTACATTTGCTAGTGATTGGATGTGCCGTGGGATTCCGTTATATCGTACGCTGGGGCGATATGCAGATGCGTTTGAAAGAGGAACGGCAGAAAAACGCCGAGGCGGAACTGGCTTGGCTGAAGAACCAGTTGAATCCGCATTTTCTCTTTAATACCTTGAATAATATATCCAGCTTAGTCCAGATAGACCAAGATACGGCGCAAGAAAGTATCGGGCAATTCTCCCGGATATTATACGTGACGGGCTTGAAGGATTACGTGATGATCTATCTGGAAGGGGAGGCCCGTCCGCTTATCACCCACGTGACGATGAAGGCCATGGAAGAGATGCTGCCTTCCGGTCGCTTTATGCGGGTCCATCGTTCTTATATCGTGGCGTTGGATAAGATCCGCTCCGTCGACCGGAATAATTGCGTTTATATCGGGAAGGAGATCATCCACGTGACGGATGCCTACAAAGAGGCGTTCAACGCTTATCTGAAAGCTGCTCAACCTTCTTGAACTTGGATGCCCATTCAAAGCTCCTTACGATGGGCATTCTAACGACCTTACAATGCCCATTGTAGGAACCTTATAATGGGCATTCTAAACTTTATGTGTATATTCGTGCCTTAATTAAGAGAAAACGATATGAAGAATAGCATTCCTTTAGGGTTTATCCGGATCTTTATCCTGCTTATATGTCTGACCTCGTGCGGTAGCAAGAAACAACAAAAAGTAGCTTTGCCCGCCGATTTCAAGGGACCGAAGGAGTTGGCTCGCTTATATGGGGTACGTATCACACCGGAAGATAATATATTCTTGTACAACGAGGGGGCCCGTTGGTTGGGTGTACGTCATAAATTGGGAGGGAGCACTAAACGGGGCGTGGATTGCTCCGGTTTCGTATCGATCGTTTATCGGGAGGTATACGGAAAGCAGCTGGCTCGTTCCTCGGCGGATATGCTGAAGTATAATTGCAAGAAAGTGAGTCGTGCCAAATTGCAGGAAGGAGATCTGGTATTTTTCAAGACGGGCCGTGGCGGGAAGCGTGGCGTTCCGAATCATGTGGGGATTTACTTGAAAAATGGACGCTTCATCCATACCAGTACTTCTAGCGGCGTGATGGTAAGTAGCCTTAGCGAACCTTATTATACAAGAACTTGGTTAACGGGTGGTCGGGTAAAATAAAATTACTAAATTCGCGTCTTAGAAAAACTATTAAACATAAATAGAATATGTTGACAATCAAATTAATCACTGAAAACACGGATGCCGTAATCCGTGGACTGGAAAAGAAACATTTTAAGGGTGCGAAAGAAAGCATCGATAAAGTGTTGGAATTGAATGATAAAAGACGTATCGCACAAAATCAATTAGATAAGAACCTAGCGGAGGTAAACGCAACCTCGAAGTCGATCGGACAATTAATGAAAGAGGGCAAGAAGGAAGAGGCGGAGGCCGCTAAGAAACATGTTTCCGAGATCAAGGAGGTGAGCAAGGCTTTGCAGGCTGAGATGGATCAGGCTGCCGAGGAGTTGCAGAACTTACTTTATACGATCCCGAACGTACCTTATGATGAGGTGCCCGAGGGTACCTCCGCCGAGGACAATGTGGTAGAGAAAATGGGAGGTATGGAAACGGAACTTCCGAAGAACGCTCTTCCGCACTGGGAATTGGCGAAGAAATATGATTTGATTGATTTCGATCTGGGTGTTAAGATCACGGGAGCAGGTTTCCCGGTCTATAAAGGACAGGGCGCTCGTTTGCAACGTGCGTTGATCAACTTCTTCTTGGATGAGGCTCGTGACGCCGGTTACTTGGAGATCATGCCGCCTACGGTGGTGAACTCGGCTTCCGGTTATGGTACGGGACAGCTTCCGGATAAGGAGGGACAGATGTATCATTGCGAGGTAGACGATTTATATTTGATCCCGACGGCGGAGGTGCCCGTGACAAATATTTACCGGGATGTCATTCTGGATGAGAAGCAGTTACCGATCAAGAATTGCGCTTATACACAATGCTTCCGTCGTGAGGCCGGATCTTATGGCAAGGATGTACGTGGTTTGAATCGTTTGCACGAATTTTCTAAGGTGGAGTTGGTTCGGATCGATAAACCGGAGCACTCTAAGCAATCTCACCAAGAGATGTTGGATCATGTGGAGGGATTACTTCAGAAGTTGGAGTTGCCGTATCGCATCCTTCGTCTTTGTGGTGGCGATATGAGTTTCACGGCTGCCCTTTGCTTTGACTTCGAGGTGTATTCCGAGGCACAACAACGCTGGTTGGAAGTTAGCTCCGTGTCCAACTTCGATACGTATCAAGCCAACCGCTTGAAATGCCGCTATCGTGACGAGAATAAGAAAACGCAACTTTGCCATACCTTGAATGGTAGTGCTTTAGCCTTGCCTCGCATCGTAGCCGCCTTATTGGAAAACAACCAAACCCCCGAAGGTATCCGCATCCCGAAAGCGTTGATCCCTTACACTGGGTTTGATATGATTAAATAAGCATCAAATCATTTGATGAACACATCGGTAAACGTATTAATGATTAATGCGCAGGGGATTATGCTTTCGGTGTTAGGACGGGATTATTTTCTGTCATATAATCGTGTTCCATGGTTGAAAGAAGCACGTATTAGTAATGTGTTAAATGTTCGGATGGCTGGGCGTAATGCGATAGAATGGCCGGAGTTAGATGTTGATTTGGAGATCGAAAGTTTGAAACATCCAGAACGTTATCCTCTTATTATGAAACGTTCAACATTGGACTTCGTATAATCTCTTTTTTATAAAATATCCCAGCATTGTCCTTATTGTGGATATGCTGGGATATTTTTTTTGAATGAATTAGATGAATAAGTTTACGTTTGCGTCTTCCGCACGTTCCAGATAGGTGGCTACGCCTCCTAGGACAACGTTATCCATCAGTTCTTCTTTTTTGACGCCCATTACGTCCATGCTCATCGTGCAGGCGATCATCTCGATACCATTCTCTACGGCTTGTGCCATAAGGCTTTCCAAGCTGTCGATCCGTTTCTTCTTCATGATAAGGCGCATCATCCAACTGCCGGCTCCACCCATATTCATTTTAGATAGTTTCAGCTTTTCGCTATTTGCCGGAAGCATCCAGCCAAACATCTTGCCGAAGATATCTTTAGATACGGCAGGTTTTTCCCGTTTCTTAATCACGTTAAGTCCCCAGAAAGTAAAGAACATAGTCACCTTCTTTCCTGTGGAGGCAGCCCCGTTCGCTATGACGAATGAGGCCAACGCCTTATCGAGGTCATCGCTGAAAACGATCAATGTCTTGTTGTCGGCACTATTACCACCTGTCGCTATTTTGCATTCAGCTTTTTTTTTTCGTACCGTGGCGGCGATCGTGCCTCCCTTATTTTCCAGAGAGACTAACTCTGCCCCGGTTATCTTGCACCATGAAGAGACATCTTTTCCGAAAGCCTGATCTGTTGCGGTGATTTCCAATGACTCATCTTCCCGCAAATTCTCATAGTTCTTTTTCAACTGCATGATCGGTCCCGGACACATTAATCCGCAAGCGTCTACCTTAATCGCCGTAGCTGCCGGAGTCGATTTGCAAGAGCTACTTTTACCAGATGCCTTATCAGAAACAGCTTCGGACGAACAAGGTGCGCAGGCCGGCTCATTCTTGATCTTTGCTGTCGCTACACTCCAAGTCTTGTAACCACCGGATAGGTTCCGGACATTCGTGAAGCCATTTTGAGTCAGGATGCGATAAGCCAAATAGCCCCTTAATCCAACGGCGCAAGTCACTACGATCAGTTTATCCTTGGGCAGTTCCGCCAAATGTTCTCTTAACTCATCAACCGGGATATTGATGAAGCCGGGGATTGTTCCTAAGCTGTACTCGTCACGGGTACGGACATCGATACGTACGGTATCTGGCGATAAGTTCTGGATCTCTCTCCACTGGATCGCTTTCGCTTTTCCTGTAAGTAGGTTCTCCGCTACGAACCCGGCCATATTTACGGGATCTTTAGCGGCTGAATAAGGAGGAGCATACGCATGTTCCAACTCCGTCAGGTCATAGACCGTACCTTTCCGCTGGATCACTTGCGCTAACATCTCGATCCGTTTGTCTACGCCTCCGAAACCTACGACTTGCGCCCCTAACAGTCGTCCGTCTTCCGGCGCGAACAATATCTTGATCGATAAAGGCACGGCTCCCGGGTAATATCCCGCATGCGAGGCTCCATGCGTATAGGAGGATTGATAAGCGATTCCTTCCCGTTTCAACAGCTTAGCGTTAGCTCCCGCCGTGGCGACCGTCAAGTCGAATACCTTGGCGATAGAGGTTCCCATCGTCCCGTCATAAGTTTCCTTATTGCCGG
>ULRN01049986.1_pt1 | contig 10152 bp, 6 predicted proteins | sample 1955461 | NCBI WGS metagenome assembly ULRN01 (sample SAMEA4835683, study PRJEB28245) | human gut metagenome | biome: gut microbiome; material: fecal sample | place: Denmark | collected 2008 | reverse complement strand
TTGTTAGCAATCAACTACTTGCTATTAATTAGCAAACCCTAATATATAATAGTAGTGTGTATGATTGAGAGGGAGAAAAAGTCTAAGCATATAGCTATTAACTTTAGAAATTCAATAGAAATACCACTAAATTTATATCGTTGTTCAAGTCGAGACGTTTACGCAGCCGGTATCTGCGGAGCTCGACAGCTCTTACTGAAATGTTGAGTAGAGAAGCTATCTCTTTCGTGGATAAGTTCATGCGGAGCAGGCAGCAAATACGTAAGTCTCCAGTAGTCAAATCTGGATATTTCTGTTGTAGTTTCTCCATGAAGTGTTGGTGGGCATTCTTGAAATAGTTTTCGAATAGCAACCATTCTTCTTTGTCATCAAGGGCATTCTCGATTTGCTGATGCAACTTCTTGTATAACTTATTGGGATATCTGTCTCCTAATTCTTCCTTTTGCTTCTCATACTCTTCCAAGATTGCTTGTATGGATTGGTTACGTCTGACTAAGGCAGAAGTTTGTAACATCAGTTCATTGTTTTTTAGTTCAAGTTCGTTTTCCAATGCTATATTGCGCTCCAATTCCAATTGGCGCTTTTTCGCTTGTTCATTCTCTTCTTTCAGTTTTCTTTCTTTTTTTTTTAGATGCTTCAAATTGTGTTTTAAAGTTATTTGAACGAAAACAATGATTAACGTTATGTATAGGATGTATGCCCAAATAGAGTTATACCATGCAGGATGCACCTCTATGGTTAATGTCATTTCAGGGAATGTTCCTTGGCAAACATATTTACGTATCCTAAGCGTATATTTCCCTTCCGGCAGATAGGAAAATGAAATTTTGCCAGACTCTTCCCAATCGCTCCATTCATCCCTTGTACCTTCCAGTTTATATGAAATTTTGTGGATAGGCGTGAAAACAGTAGTGCCGATGAAAAAAATAATCTGTTGTGCGTTGTGGGGAAGTGTAATTTTAGTCGTATTGGGTTGTATAAGATGAGTTCCATCTTTATCGCTATATTCGATTTTTCTGAATTTGGGCATGGTCAGATGTCTCGATCCTCCAAGTAATTGCTGTATGTTTACTAATAAAACGCCCTGCATAGTTGAAACGGCATACAGTGAATCATTAAGAGTAAAGAAGTGAGGGCCATGTGTAGTCAAGTCAAAGTTATAATTATCGAATAGCAACCTGCATTTTAAAACAGTTTGACGATTCTCTTCTTGAACAAGCCCCGCTTCATTCTTGTAAAGCAACCAGTACATGCCATCATGAGCAGGATAAATGAACCGGGCATTTTTAAAGTGGCTTATCACCTCCATGTCTGAAAATACTTTCTCTGGCATAAACGAAAGGGAAGCTACTTTCTCATTCATATATTGGTATGCTTCATTTTCTTCTATGCTTGTGAAAGGTTGGTCAGAGCAAAGAGTTCTTTTGAAATAACCCATATTGGTTTGAATATAGATAACATTCCCTTTCATACCCGCATTTTCAATTTTGCCAATTTCGCTTCTTTTCCCTATAATGTAGATAGGAGGGTTGATGTCAATTTGAGAAATACCGTTGTCAAATGCTACCCATATTCGTGTCTCATCTTGTACGCACATTGCATGTACGCAATTGTCAATTATTTGATTATGCGTAGTCAGATGTTGAAGGATGTTGCCTGATTTATCTAAAAAAAACAATCCGCCTTTTTGTGTGCCTACCACATCATATTTAATAAGTCGTACATACACGCTGGGCTTATATTTGTTGATTTCTTCTGGAATTGGAAAGGGTATCTTATGTTCGGAATTCGATATGTCAGGTATCGGGTATGAATCAGAGAGCGTTTGGTATGAAAACACATTGTTTGAATCGTAAAGCCAAAATCCTTTGGTTTGCTCGCAAACGGTAAAAATAGTATCGTTTCTTTGTCCTACTTCATATATGGACTCTTCTTGGGGCGTTTTATGCAAATGCCATGTGTTTCCGTCAAATTCTAATAGTCCGGAGTTGTTAGCAACATATAGATTGCCGTCTGGAGAAACATGTAAATCCCAATTCTGACAGCTGCTGTTATATTCTTTGACAGAAAAATTTTGGACAAAAAGAGAAAGATTATCTTTCCCGTTCTGTCCTTTTATTTTGGAGGGCAAACTTGCCACAAGAATAAGAATGAATAGTACCAGAAATCTATTTAATGTATTCATGTAGCAAAGATAGTAAGATTTGATAATTAGGGGAATAATTTCCCCTAATTATCAAAAACCTTAATGTTTATTTATACTCTTGCCAACTCTTTATCTGAATATCGCCCTCTTTCATAGAGCAGAAAGCATTGATAAATGCGCTTGCAAGGCGGGCATTTGTGATTAAAGGTATGTTGTGGTCAATAGCTGCACGACGTATCTTGTAACCATTTGTCAGTTCTCGTTTGCTGTGATCCTTTGGAATATTTACAACCAATTCAAAGACATGTTCGCTGAACATCTTCATGATATCCAAATCCCCTTCTTCGTCTGGCCAAGATACGGCAGTGGCCTTGATGCCGTTTTCATTTAAGAACTTAGCTGTACCTGCAGTACCATAAATCTGATATCCTTTCGCATCTAACATTCTACACGGATCAAGCAACTCAACTTTGCTCTTAGCTTCTCCAGATGATACCAATATGTTTTTGCGCGGTATTCTATTTCCGACAGCTACCATGGCAGAGAGCAAAGCTTCATTGAAATCATCACCTAAGCAACCAACTTCACCGGTAGAGCTCATGTCAACGCCTAATACGGGGTCTGCATTGTGTAAACGTGCGAATGAGAATTGGGAAGCCTTGACACCAATCCAGTCGATATCAAATGCGCTCTTGTCTGGTTTCGTGTAATCTGCGTCTAACATGATGCGGGAAGCTGTTTCGATCAAATTGCGTTTCAATACTTTTGACACGAATGGGAAGCTTCGGGATGCACGTAAGTTACATTCAATTACCTTTACATAATTATTCTTTGCCAAGAATTGGATATTGAACGGACCGCTAATATTCAATTCCTTTGCTATTGTTTTTGCTACTTTCTTGATTCGGCGGACAGTTTCAAAATAAATCTTTTGAGCCGGGAATACCAATGTTGCGTCTCCTGAGTGAACACCTGCAAATTCGATGTGTTCAGAAATCGCATATTCAACCACGTCCCCGTTTTTAGCAACTGCGTCAAACTCGATTTCCTTTGCACCTTGTAGGAACTCAGAAACGACAACAGGATATTCTTTGGAAACCTTGGCAGCTAATCCTAAGAATTCAATCATTTGTTCTTTGGTATGGCAGACATTCATGGCTGCTCCTGAAAGGACATAAGATGGACGAATCAAGATTGGGAATCCTACGTTAGCGATAAACTCATCAATTTCTTCCATACTTGTAAGCTCAGCCCAACGGGGTTGGTCTATGCCTAAGGTGTCAAGCATCGCTGAGAATTTGTGACGGTTTTCTGCACGGTCGATTGAAAGAGGAGATGTTCCTAAAATAGGTACATGCTGGCGGTGTAGTTTCATCGCCAAATTGTTTGGTATTTGACCACCTACAGAAACTACTACTCCCTTCGGCATTTCCAAATCGATGATGTCCAAGACGCGCTCAAATGAGAGCTCATCGAAATAGAGCCGGTCGCACATGTCATAATCGGTAGATACGGTTTCCGGGTTGTAGTTAATCATGATGGCTCTGTATCCTAATTTACGAGCTGTTTGAGCTGTATTGACAGAACACCAGTCAAATTCCACAGAAGAACCGATACGATAAGCTCCAGAACCCAATATGATGACATTCTTATCTGTTGGGTAATATGGAATATCATGGTCTGAACCATCGTATGTAAGATATAAATAATTAGTCAAATCCGGATTCTCGGAAGCAACGGTGTTAATACGTTTGACACTTGGTAAAACGCCTAACTTTTTACGTAAATTGCGGACGCGTACATTTTCTTTTTCCATGTTCCCTTGAGGATTCTCCACGTAGCGGGCGATTTGGAAGTCAGAGAAACCTAAGCGTTTTGCTTCACGCAATACATCTTCAGGAAGATCTTCTATCTTATTGTATTGTGAGAGAACCTTAGTGTAATCAACAATGTTTTTCAATCTGCTCAGGAACCAAGGATTGATTTTGCTTAGTTCGTATATGCGGTCAATCGTATATCCTTTTTCCAGAGCTTGTGCCACGGCGAAAATACGTAAGTCTGTAGGGTTTGCCAGCTCTTCATCCAAGTTTTTAAACTCTACGCCATTGTTGCCGACAAAGCCGTGCATCCCTTGACCAATCATACGCAATCCTTTTTGTATGATTTCCTCAAAACTCTTACCGATAGACATGATTTCTCCGACAGACTTCATGCTGGAACCGATTTGTCTGCTTACGCCAACAAACTTTGTCAAATCCCAACGCGGAATCTTTACAATCATATAATCTACCTCTGGAGCTTTGTATGCAGAGTTCGGAGTGCCCATTTCACCGATTTCATCCAAGCCATATCCCAATGCCAGTTTAGCTGCGACAAATGCCAATGGATATCCTGATGCTTTGGATGCCAAAGCGGAAGAACGGCTCAAACGTGCGTTCACTTCAATGACACGATAGTCGAATGTTTCGGAGTTGAACGCATACTGAATGTTACATTCTCCAACAATTCCTAAGTGGCGAATGGTTTTGATAGAAATCTCTTGGAGCCATGCCAATTCTTTTTCTGTCAAAGAACAAGTCGGGGCAACTACAATACTTTCACCTGTATGGACTCCTAATGGGTCAACGTTCTCCATGCTTACAACTGTGAAGCAGTGGTCGTTTTTATCACGGATGACTTCAAACTCGATTTCTTTCCATCCTTTCAACGATTCTTCAACTAAGATTTGGGGAGCATAAGCGAATGCGCTTTCCGCCAATTCTTTTAACTCAGCTTCATTTTTGCAGATGCCGCTTCCCATTCCGCCCAATGCGTAAGCAGAACGAATCATGACAGGGAATCCAATACGATTCGCAGCAGTTAAAGCATCGTCCATGTTTTCGACTGCTTGGCTTACTGGAGTTTTAACATCTATTTCTGTCAGTTTGCGGACAAATAAGTCACGGTCTTCCGTGTACATGATTGCCTCTACAGAAGTTCCTAAAACCTTGACACCGTAGCGAGCCAATGTTCCATTGGTATATAGTTCCGTTCCGCAGTTCAAGGCAGTTTGTCCACCGAATGCTAATAAGATTCCATCTGGTTTTTCTTTTTTGATAACTTCTTCTACAAAGAAAGGAGTTATTGGCAAAAAGTACACCTCATCAGCCACGCCATCCGAAGTTTGGATAGTTGCGATGTTTGGATTTATCAACACTGTGCGAATGCCTTCTTCTCGTAATGCCTTTAATGCTTGGGAACCCGAATAGTCAAACTCGCCAGCCTGTCCGATTTTTAATGCGCCGGAACCAAGGACTAACACTTTCTTGACGTTGATTTTTGACATAATATTATAATTTATCTATTTATATATTTTTGAGACATTAAAAAAAAACGCTGGCAATAAAACAAATTGCCAACGTTTTCTATATTGTGAATAGAAACTAACAAGCTGTTTCGACAGAAAAGCCGAAAATGATAGTATTAGTAATGCGCTTGCCAAACTCCCTACCATTAATATTTCCTTTTTAGTTTATATCACTGCAAAGGTAGGGTTTTACTACCAAAAACAAAACGTTTTTACTAAGTTTTTATGAGCATTCTCATAAAATTGGATAGAACATATATTTTCTCCTGCTTAGACTGTGTGAAAACGTTTTGCCTTATCTGGATTGTTAATGATTAATCATCAAGATCCAATGCCTCTTTTGCTTTTTTAGCAGCATCTTTCAATCCTTCTCCAAAACTCTTCATGCCGGACTTCGCTTTGGATGCGGCATAAATGGTTTGGAATTTCGCTATTTGTAGTTTCTCTTCGTTGGACAATTCAGCTGCATATTTTTCGTAGCTGCTTCCTGTGAACTTAGAAAACTGGTCATCTGCTTTCTTCCAGTCACTTTCTGTAAATGAATCTGATTTCTCTTGGACTTTTTCAATGAAGCTTTCGAAATCATTCATGTACGAATCTTTACTTTCGCATGCAGTCAGAAGGAATGCAGACAATGCTACCACTAAAAATTTTTTCATGACTTTAGTATTTTAAATTGATACAATTATTGTTTATTCTCACTTACCTGCTTACATGTTGTTTAATAGGCTATGTATTTCTCGAACCATGTCTGAAGGGTCTTGCTGTGTCTCTGACAATCCTTCCGGAGTGAAGCGTGAAATCAGCTTGTTCAATTTATCCAATTTGGCTTTATTCCCTTTCGATTGTAGCTCTTCACGGAGGACATGTATCTTTTCGCAGTCTTGAAGACCTTCTATAAACCTTTCAAAACGGATACTGCTTCTTGGGCCAGGGTAGATGCTGTAGGTATCTCCGGCAGCCCAAGTGCGGAAGCGTGAATCACGCAAAGGATTCAAAGTCCAGCTGTTTACCGCCCAACGAAGGTATCCATCGTATCCTCCTGCCACTGCATGTAGCGTAGTCCATGCTGCTTCTGCCGGTTCGGAGAAGGTGAAAGTATTAGGGAATGCTTCGGCACAGCAAGTGTAAACAGTACTGATTTGTCCTTTTTTCTCTCGTTCTTTCTTGACATCTTCCGGGAACAGGTTTCCGTATGGTATACTTAAATAGTATAAATCCTGCTGGATTTCCGGATGATAGTTGCCTGCTAATGTTATCTTGAATTCCGGGTCTGCCTGTTTGATAACTTTGATAGCTTCGCGCATGGCTTCCATCGGACGTTCATCCATGGAAATCGCAGTTTTTTCAAACCAGCCCTTTTTCCTCAAGTGTTTGGAGAAGTCCTTAAGGAAAGTTCCCCAATATTCGGCATACTCTTTATCTCCCGGTTTCGTCTTGATGAACAAAACACGGTTAGTCGCTTCGTCATAATAATCAAATGACAAATCCCATGGAATCATGGTATAGCAACTGATAAGGCGATTGATGCCTATCTCATTCATCATGAATTCTACCCATTTGTCAAATACGGCATAATCGTATTCCCAAGTTCCATCAATTTTCTTGATGCGTGTCACCATGCTATCATAGTGGTCTTCTGTTTGACCATTCCAAGGTTTGTGCATGATGCTGGTCGTGATGGCATACTGTCCGGCATTGGCAAGCATTTTCATGATAGGGCGCATAGCATCGAAATGAGCCTTGCTCCAAAGCGGAACTTGATAGTATCGAGCTACGGAATAAGGATTCTGCCACAAGTCCAAGTTAAACTTCCATTGCTGTGGCTCCGGCAATACCCTGTTGGATACTTGGATGTCATATTGAAGGGTCATATCTTTCATGCCTTCGCCTGATATCTTAAGTGTCCCTTTGTACTTCCCGGATTTAGCGTCCGCAGGAACCCACACGTTCAACCAAATCGGCTGGGTGGTATTTGCTTTGATATCTTGTATTTTTACAATATCCAATGCATCAGCAACAATGGATGAATCCCATTCAGCTTTGTTCTCACGGTTACCACATCCACCTTTACGGTCTTTGTTCAATTCATCAGTCATGACATACCGTACAAAGTTGGTTTGGATAGCTGAGGCTGGGATTACTGCCGAACCATTTTTCAGCTCTCCAACTTCAACCTTAACTCCCTTCAAGTCTGTTTTTGTCCACAAGACAGCTTGGGCATTCACCCGCTCGCCTTTCCATGCCTTCATTTGGAAAGATGAAACGCTTTTTTTAATGTTTGGAACATCCAGCTTTTTATATCGAATATCTGTTGTTCCCCAACTTAATAGGGTAGGGGCTTGTATCTTATTCCAAACTTCCGCTCCGTCATGCGGTTTCGTATCTTTCAACTCTTCGTATTGCCCCAAAGGGAATTTCTCTGTTGTTTGTTGTGCTATTCCGCTTGAAGCTGTTGCGATTAGTAGCGAGAGTATTACGATTTTCTTCATTTGTTAGATTGATTATATTTATAATGTTCTAATTAGATTTTTACTTTTTCATCGGCTGGTGCATCATGAGGTGCTCTATTTCCGCAGTCAGTTGCTCCACTGGCATCTTAAAGGTTAAATAGGCATGGGGACCGTTAGGGTCATTCTCCCAACTATTGCTGCCATCGTCTGCAACAATCATGCGCCCTTGTACGGAATCAAAATAGTTGGCTTCCCCACGCACTGCGGCTAATACAGCTGTCTCGTCCCAGCTTTCTCTCCCTTCAGGATTGTCTTGAGCCAAGCACATTCGGAAAGTTTCTATGATTGGGTTGTTTTGTATGTCGCTTTCAACTAATCGTTTTCCCGTTAAGACAGCTTCTCCTATTTCAAAACCGCTTAAAAGGATGGGTGTAGGCCATTCATTCACGATAAATTGAGATGCTTTCGGGTCGATATATACATTGAATTCCTTGCCGGAAGGGAATTGCCCTGCCATTGAGACCAATTGTTTTACCTTTTTGTGTACCAACTTTTTCCCGGATAGCGGAGAGTATTCATCTCCTTGTGAAAGCAGCAAGTTCTGTAAGTTGGTAAAGAACCCGATGCTTACGATTGTAACGCTGTTATCTGGTTGTTCACTTAATATTTTCCGGTAAATCTTCAACGCATCTTCACTATCGGATGTCTTTTTGATTGAGTGCGGGAATTGCTTGGGCAATTCATCCGTCCACCTCATTCCGCTATGCCAAGTAGACTGGTCAGGGGCGTCGTCTCCTCGTACAGCTCCAATAGGAATATCCGGTCTGCCAAAGTAGGTGTTGATAACATCTATGCAAGGAACGGCAGTTTCGCATTTGTTGGACGAAACAGTTGCAAGGATAGAAACTTCCCCGGAATCTGCTAATGCGTGTAATATAGCCAAAGCTCCTACGTCATCGTAGTCCGGAGCCATGTCTGTATCAAATATCAGTTTGATTTTCGGTTCGTTTTGTGATGGAGTACAAGCACAAAACATACACAATATTATAAATAGAAATATGTTTTTCATACTATTTGGATTAAATTATCCCCAAAGATACGACAATATATAGATATGCTGCAAGAAAAAGCCTCTTTAATTTGTAGTCAGGAGGTTCTAAACTTTGTATTCATAATAGTATCACTATTCCCTTACTTCGTTACTCAAAGAACAAGAATTTCAAATCTAATTGGCAAGCAATATCATGAATCTTTGCATTGCCTGATTTTGGATGAAGTGAAAGATATTTTAACCGTGTTTGTCCACAAAAAAAGGGACTGCGTCCTAAAACATTTTGACACAGCCCCATTTTGTATGATTTATTGTTTGTTATTCGTATTTGATGATACAGCCATTTGGGCTAAATCAGACTTCCATGTTAATTTGTTTGTGTTTGCATCGATGGAAGTGACGTAATTGAATTTCAAATAATAAGACTGATTACCGGCTGCTTTTTCTGTAGCATCGATTCTGTCCAATGCAGTCTTAACATACCAACCATTGATAACAGATTGACCAGAGGCTCCGGTGTTGTCTCCTGATGCAGTAGCTCTGATGTAGAAATTATAGCAACGTTTTCCGTTAAGTTCTTCGACTTTGAGCTCTTGCGGATACTTCATTGTCCATTCTACATTCTGTTTGCTTCCAATTTTTGCTCCGGAAGCAAAAATCATCCAACCACGTACATAATTGGAAAAGGCACTTTGCTGGAAGGCGAATGTCAATGGGATTTCATTTTCTATCATTCCTGTTGTATCAGCAGCGGATGTTATAGGAGTGGCGCGCCATTGTGAGAAAACTTGGGGATCACTGTTCAAAGTAGCGGTCAAATAACCTGAAGTTCCCCAATTGGCATTTTCTGCTGAATTGTAATCGATATGGATGTTTGCGCCTAAACAGGTGTTTTCAGGATAATTTCCTACCTGCAATAAGTTCGGGACATAGACGTATGCAGATCCTGCATCTATCATTGTTTTTAAACCTGCTGCCGGGTTTGAAAATACGATACCGCTGATTGTAATATCAGTTACATTGGTGCTTTCACCCAAACAAGACGTCAAAAGTGTTACAGCAGAGAAGGCTGCTGTTAAATAATAACTAAGTTTCTTCATTGTTTTAATATAATTATTCACTACTGTCCCGTTAAAGTGGACTAATCGCTCTTTGA
>ULRN01025130.1_pt1 | contig 10165 bp, 10 predicted proteins | sample 1955461 | NCBI WGS metagenome assembly ULRN01 (sample SAMEA4835683, study PRJEB28245) | human gut metagenome | biome: gut microbiome; material: fecal sample | place: Denmark | collected 2008 | reverse complement strand
GGGGGAAAACTTGCAGGGAAGCAAAGGAAAGTGTATATTTGCAGACTTCATTTGACATTTGAGATATGAATGAACTGAAAGTAGAAAACTTTGGACCGATAGGCAAGGCTCATGTGGAGTTTGGTGATCTTACCATTCTTGTCGGCGCGCAAGCTTCGGGTAAAAGCCTGTTTCTTGAACTGCTGAAACTGTTGGAAGACAAGGATGCCATTGTCGAGACGCTGAGGAAGTATAATTATATCATCAGCAAGAGTAACGTTTCCTATTTGTTGGAGGCGTACTTCGGCAATGGTATGGCTGGCATTTGGGGGGAGAACACCAAAATAGTTTATGACGGGCGAGAGGCTTCTGCTGTCATTTCGTTGATGAAGAATAAGGTGAAGGAGGCGGAGGAGAAGGTTTTCTACATACCTGCTCAAAGGGTGTTTAGCATTTCGGATGGGCGGCCCAAGGCGTTTTCAGAGTTTGACCCTACGGCTCCTTATGTGTTGCGCCAGTTTAGTGAGATTCTGCGTGTGTTTATGTCGATAGGTTTGGGAGGGAATACAACCTTGTTTCCCGTCAAAACTCGCCTGAAGAATGCGCAGAAAAAGTCTTTTGACACTTCTATCTTTCATGGTGGAAGGGTGGAACTTGAAAATGAGAACGGACAGCGCAAAATGCGTATGAAGGTGGACGGGATGGATATGCCGTTTATGACGTGGAGTGCTGGACAGAAGGAGTTTATGCCCTTGCTGATGGGCTTCTACTGTGTGTCAGGGCCTCCTATGCAGCTGCTCAATAAAGATCAGTATGATTATATTGTGATCGAGGAGCCAGAGATGGGACTTCATCCCAAAGCAATCATGTCGGTGCTGTTGGAAATACTGGAGTTGGTACAGATGGGCAAAAAGGTCATCGTATCTACTCACTCTACCGTCCCTCTCGAGTTTGTGTGGGCTTTCAACATCCTAAAAAGATCGGCTAATAAAAAAAAAGAGGCAGGATTGGCAAAACTCTTTGATGTATCGGGGAAAGGGGCTGGTATCTTTGCTGGCATCTTTGACAAGTCTATCAGAACCTACGCTTTTGAAAGAAAGGGTGAGAAGGTGGAGAGTATTGATATTTCCTCCCTTGATGCTTTGGACGATCAACCCGTTGTGAGCGAATGGGGTGGCCTTTCTTCCTTTGCTACTCGGGCCTCTGAACTTGTAACGAAGTATTGTGATGAGTAAGGGTAAGAAGCAAAAGACAGCAGGAGCGGATAAAGCCAATTGCTCTTTTCGAAAGGCCATAGAGAATACGCCGGACGTGCAGCATGGTTATCGTGAAGGATTGCAGGCAATAGTAAAGGCTGACAAGCGGGCAGTGATGGTGAAGGATGCCAGAAGGCTTGATGGTAGCCTGAATATTGACGAAGAAACTAAGATGCTCTATCCCAATGAATCGCGGTGGGATTATGCGGTCGGCTATGATGGAAAGGTCTATTATGTAGAGGTGCATCCTGCAAACACTTCAAACGTAGAGGAGGTCATAAAGAAGAAGTTGTGGTTGGACAAGTGGCTAAAAGAGAAAGCTCCTTCTATGAGTGCTTTGAAAGCTGGTAGCCCCAAGTATCAATGGGCTGCTACAGAAGCCGGTGTGCATGTTAGCCCCCAGTCAATGTATGCAAGAAGATTGAGTCAACGGGGAATAGAGAAACCAAAGCGCCCCGTGGTGTTGGGGTGATGTTGTTTTTCGCCTTAACGAAATAGGTACAATAGACATAGACCGATAGAGCGGTACGTTGTCGTTGTTGTAAATCTTATCCTCATCCGAGTGGCGGCAGGGCATGGAGCGATACCATGATGAGGAACTTTGAATCCTAAAACTGTCTATAGTTTCCCATAAGGGAAGCGTTTTGTAACCATATTTTTGCTTAACCATACATCGGGGAATTCTATTCCCTCGCTGTTGTATGGTATCACTTTTTTGGTCAGCGTGCGTTGGTCAAAGCGGATGCTTTGTCCTTATTCGAACGGGAACGGCATCCTTGGTTTGCTAAATAATTAAAATCTCTTATGTATAAACTTTTTGGAAAAAGGCTGGTGGATATTGCCATCGGCTTGTTGGCTTTGCCCTTTGTGGTAGTCTTCATTTGTGTGCTTGGACCAATCATTTATTGTTCTGACAAGGGTACCATCTTCTATAAGGCCAAGAGAATAGGCAAAGGTGGAAAGATGTTTGGAATGTATAAATTCCGTTCGATGATCATGAATGCGCCGGATATTCGCATGGGAAATGGGGATACGTATAATGGTGATGATGATCCGCGTGTAACAAAGATCGGGCGATTGATGCGTAAGACAAGTATTGACGAGATTCCGCAGTTTTTGAACGTACTTAACGGTACGATGAGTTTTATCGGGCCTCGTCCAGATACGCCGGATTTTCTCCATGTATATGAGGAGAAATACCCTTCTGTTTTGACCATCAAGCCTGGTATAACGGGTTATAACCAAGCATATTTCCGTAATAGTATTGATGGGGCAGAAAAAATGAAGAATGATAACTACTATGCGGAGCATCTTAACTTTTGGATGGACGTCAAGATTGTTCTGAAGACTATTAAGACGGTGCTTTTTAGAGAGAACGTAAATCACTAAATGTTATGCAGAAAAAACTTTTGGTGCTTGCAGCGGGCATCTTGCAGCTGCCAGTGATAAAGAAGGCTAAAGAGTTGGGTATATATGTCATCGCTGCGGATGGAAATCCCAATGCTGTGGGACTTAAATATGCCGACAAGGCCTTGGTGGTGAACATCACCTCGGAGGAGGAGGTCTTGAGAGCATTGCGTGACGAGCAGATTGATGGCGTGATCCATCCTTGCTCGGAAGTAAGCATGAGCGTAATGGGGCGAATTAATGACGAGTTTGGGCTTTCGGGTATTACGCGTGAGCAAGCCATCAGGGCCACTAACAAGCATTTGATGCGTGAGGCTTTTGAAAAAGGTAATGCACCATCGCCAAAAAGTATCTTAACGGAGAATGCCGAGGACGCTTGGAGTCGTTTGCAGAGCGAGTTTGATACCGATGCGATATTGAAACCGTCTCGCAATTCGGGTTCAAGAGGTATTGCAAAGGTCTCTCGTAATATGGATAAGGATGATTTCATCAGAGCTTATGATGAGGCTCTGAGTGAAAGTCGGGATCATTCTGTATTGATAGAGCAGTTTATAGAGGGTCCGGAGTTTTCTATAGAAATCATTGTATGGAACGGCAAGGTGAACGTGCTTACCGTGACTGATAAAAAGACGACGGACGCTCCGCATTTTGTGGAGTTGGGGCATAATCAACCCTCCTGTTTCTCTGACGCTGATGTTGAAACGCTGAAGGCTGCAGCGATTGCTGGCGTGAGGGCTTTGGGTGTGAACAATTGCGCTTGTCATGCTGAGGCTAAGTTGATGAACGGTAAGGCGTATTTGATGGAGGTTGGTGCGCGCCTTGGCGGAGATTTTATTTCTACAGAGTTGACGCATCTGAGTACGGGTATTGATATGGTGGCAGCGGCTATTGATGTGGCTTTGGGTGTGGAACCTGACTTAAGCGCCAAAGAAGAGCCCAAAGGTGTCTGTATCCGTTATTTCTGTCCGAAGCCTGGAAAGCTTGTGAGTATTTCTAACACGGAGGTATTGAGTAATCCCCATGTGTATCTTTGGGAGATTTATCCAAAGAAGGGGGACGTGATACCTCCAGTGACAAGTAGTCTGTCTCGTTCTGGACATGTGATCGTGACGGACGATACTCCGAAGGGAGCTGTGGAACTGGCTGAGAGATTGGTTTCTGAAGTGAAATTTATCACAGAATAAAATTTTATGAAAGTGTTTTTCCCAGCGGCATACTATTATCCAGAAACTTGTGCGGGATTGTATATCTTGGACAATGTGATGGAGCGGTGCGCTGAAAAAGGTATAGAGTCTGTGCTGACAGTACCCACGCCGACACGAGATGTGGATTCGAACGTCGTGTGGAAACGACATGAGCAAAAGTGTGGTGGCAAGGTTAGCATTTATCGCTTTCCCTTGTATGGAGAGGGGAAGAATCTGATTGCGCGGGCTTTGCGCTATCTGTTGAGCGAGGTGATACAATTATGGTATTGTCTGACGAAAGGGTATGACGTGGTCTTTATAGACAGTACGCCTCCGATTCAAGGACTGAAATTGCCATTGGTCAAGTTGCTTCGTAAGAAACCTGTGGTCTTTAATGCACAAGACTTGTTCCCTGACTCTTTGGCAGGAACGGGCTTGGCTAAAAAAGGAGGACTGTTGTGGAACATCGGTTCGATGGTGATGAAGATCACCTATGCTTGTACTGACAAAATCATTGTGATTTCGGAAGACTTTAAGCAACTGTTGCTTGCGAAGGGCGTGCCCGAGGATAAGATCGTGGTGGTCTATAACTGGGTGGATCAGAACGCCGTGGTGGATGTGCCGCGTGAGAAGAACAAGCTCTTTGACAAGTATCGGACTGACGCAGAATATGGATATGCTGCTGGAGGTGATGAAGGAACTGAAGGTGTCGCATCCGCAGATTGGCCTGGTGCTGGTGGGCGAAGGCGCCTATAAGAAGCTGGTGGAGGAGATCGTGGCGCGTGACGGACTGACGAACGTGACGATGCTGCCGTTTCAGCCCTACGAGGACATCAGCTATGTATTCTCACTGGGAGATGCGGGCCTTGTCATCTCGAAGCCTGGGGTGGGTGCCAATAGTGTGCCGAGCAAGACGTGGAGTATCATGTCGGCATCGCGGCCTGTGCTGGCCAACTTCGACGAGAATGAGTTGAAGGATATTTTGGCGGGCAACGAATGTGGCATCTTCACCAAGGCGGGGGACAAGGAGGCGTTTAAGCAGTCGATCATTGCGCTCTATGAGAACCGTGAACTCTGCAGGAGGTATGGACGGAACGGACGACAGTTTGTGATGGACAACCTGACGCGTGAGGTGGGTACTCAGAAGTATGTGGAGGTCATCAAGAGCGTGTGTCGTGGGAAATAACGACCGGGCACTGCCGCTTCTGCTTCGTATGGCGGTGAGGGAGGAGGTCGTGGACCTGCCTGCCGATATCGACTGGCGGGAGATCAAGGAGCGGGCTTTCCGCCAAGGGGTGGGAGGTATCGTCTTTGACGTGGTCGAGAAACTTCCCGCTGGGCAGCGTCCGCCGAAGGAGGTGGTGCTGGAGTGGATGGGAATGGTGATGCGCATGGAGCGGATGTATGAACACCACAGGCAGGTGATAGCGGGTCTTGCTGCTTTCTATGCCGAGATGGGGGTGCGTATGCTGCTCCTGAAGGGGTATGGGCTATCGCTGGCATGGCCTGTGCCGAAGCATCGCCCGACGGGGGATATCGACATCTTTCTCTTCGGCAAACAGCAGGAGGCGGACGAGCGGTTGCAGGCGCGGTATGGGGTGGAGATAGACAACTCGCACCACAAGCACTCGGTGTTTCAACTGGGGCAGACGATGGTGGAGAATCACTATAGTTTCCTCAATGTGCATGCGCATCGTTCGACGGCCGAGATAGAGGCTATCTTGCAGGGGCAGCTTGACGAGGTGGAGCCATCGGGAATAGCGAACGTTTCCTTGCCTTCCGCACGCTTCAACTCGCTGTATCTGCTGCGCCATAGTGGGGAGCATTTTGCCTCGGTGGATATCAGCCTGCGTATCGTCTTGGATTGGGCATTCTATGTCAGGAGGCATCCCGTGGACTGGCCTTGGCTGTTGGCGCAGCTGGACAGGGTGGGGATGAGGCCGTATCTGGCGGTGCTGAATGCTATCTGTGTGCGGTATCTGGGCTTTGAGGCTTCGGTCTTTCCTGACTTGCCTGTTGACGAGGCGCTGGTGGATCGGAGCATACAGGATATATTGGTTCCCGAAGTGGAGCCGGAAGAACACAAGAACAGGATGAGGGAGGTGGCTTTTCGCTTTCGTCGGTGGTATGCGAACCGATGGAAGCACGACATGGTGTATCGGGAGCGTGCGGCGGTCTCGCTGTGTACGCAACTGTGGAGCCATGTGCTGAAGCCCTCGCTATAAGAAATATTCATCAACTAAATATTTTTGTTTATGACAATGAAACTGCGTAATGTGCCTTTCTCTCCGCCTGACATGACGGAGGCGGAGGCTGCGGAAGTACGCGACGCCATACTGTCTGGGTGGATTACCACTGGACCGCGTACGAAGAAACTGGAAAAGGAAGTGGCTGCGTTTGTAGGGGTAGATAAGGCAGTCTGCCTCGGTTCGCAGACGGCGTGTGGGGAAATGGCCCTGCGGCTGCTGGGGATTGGCGCGGGTGACGAGGTGATCGTCCCGGCCTATACCTATACGGCGAGTGCGTCGGTGGTGACGCATGTGGGGGCTACCTTGGTCTTTGTGGATGTGCAGAAGAACTGCCTGGAGATGGACTATGAGGCCGTGGAGCGGGCTATCACGCCGCGGACGAAAGCGATTATCCCGGTAGATCTGGCGGGTATCCCGTGTGACTACGACCGTCTGTTTGCGATCGTGGAGCGCAAGCGGGATCTGTTTACTCCGAAGACGGACCTCCAGAGAATGCTGGGACGTGTGGCGATCTGTTGTGATGCGGCCCATGCCTTCGGTGCTACGCGCAAGGGAAAGAAGGTGGGATCGATCGCTGACTTCTCTTCCTTTAGTTTTCATGCCGTGAAGAACTTCACGACGGCGGAGGGCGGTGCACTGACGTGGCATCTGCCTTTCGGTAATGAGCAGGTGGTGAAGGACTTGGACAAACTGGTAGAGAATACGTTTAGCGGTGTGCCGGAGATAGCGGGCGAGACGTGGGACGAGAACCTGTATCGCAAGGCGCAGCTGCTGAGTCTGCACGGTCAGAACAAGGATGCGCTGGCGAAGACGAAAGTAGGTGCCTGGGAGTATGACATCATCGGGACGTGGTATAAGTGTAACATGACGGATGTGGCGGCGGCTATCGGTCTGGTGCAGATGGAGCGCTACCAGGGGATGCTGGAGCGTCGCCGCGAGATGATAGCGCGCTACGATGAGGCTTTCCGATCGCTGAACGTGGCGGTGCTGCATCACTATGGTGCGGATTATGCTTCTTCGGGGCATCTGTATCTGGTGCGCCTGCTGGGCAAGACGCGCGAGGAGGCGAACCGGGTGATAGAGCAGATGGCGGAGCGGGGCGTTGCCACGAATGTCCACTACAAGCCGCTGCCGATGATGACGGCCTACAAGAAGTTGGGCTTCGACATCAAGGATTTCCCGAATGCTTATCATTTGTTTGAGAACGAAATCACGTTGCCGTTGAACACGAAAATGACGGATGAGGATCTGGAGTATGTGATCGAGAACTTCGTCGATATCGTTTCTCATTTGTAGTATATTGCATTGAGGAAAATATGATGGAGTTTGACAAGGATTTCTTAGGTGCCTTGTTTGAGCAAGCAGTGGGCAGTCCTCGTCGGCGGCAGGTGTGTGATTTGCGCACATCGCCGCAGGATGCTGGGCAGCGTGCGCTTTGCGCATTGCTGCCCGGTACGCAGATGCCGATTCATCGGCATGAGGCGACGGCGGAGACGGTCCTCTGCTTGTGTGGCAAATTGGACGTGGTGCTCTACGAGGAGATCGTAGGGTATGAGCCGGCCGCTCCCCATGGACTCCCGCAGGGGATGGATGGGCAGAACATAGTGCGCAGGGTCGATTACCGCGAGGTACGTCGCATCCGTCTGTGTCCTGCTGAGGCTCGGTATGGGTGCCAGATTCCGAAGGGGATGTGGCATAGCGTGGACGTGATAGAGCCGTGCGTGGTGTTTGAGGGGAATTGGTAGTCAGATGATTCGCAGAAGGAAATGATCTTTGGGCTGACTGGGTTATTGCGTGATGTTCTTTCTCCTTTATTATAAGGAGGAGGACGGAAAAAATGGAAAAAGTTTTTTGTTCTGAGTAAAAGTTTGTATATTTGCAAAATATAATAAATGGATATGAGGATAAAAAGCTTGAGCCTTAAGAATATAAGACTGTTTGGGGATAAGCCTCAAACGGTCTCTTTTGATGCAGACAAGAACGTGGTTATTCTCTTAGGAAATAACGGGTGTGGCAAAAGTACGATTCTTGACGCAGCATCTATATTGTTGAGTTCCTATGTAGGTTCCTTTCCAGGTAATACTGCAAAAAGCTTCAAGGATAGTGATGTGCATATTCTGAGTGACAATCAGGTTGCCCCCTATCTGGATGTTTCCATGGACTTGGTTTTAGATAACGGAAAGGTCTGCAAAGTATCACGAACTCGAAAAGGTTGGAGCAAGTGTCCTGTTTCAGATGTAAAGGAACTGAAAGCCTATGCGGAAGGTGTCCAAGAGAAAATTTTGGCGAATAAGGTGAAGGTTAACATACCGATATTGGCTTATTATGGTACCGGACGTGGGCAGATAAAAGCTCCTGAGCGGAAGCGGGGATTTCAGACGGTTTTTGCGCAATGGGATTGTTACAACAATTCTCTTGATGCAGCTTCCAATTTTAAGCGATTCTTTGCATGGTATGATATGATGGAAGACGAGGAACGACGAGAGCGTGAGCGGCGTCGTGACTTTTCTTATCATTCACCTGTGTTGGCATCTGTCCGCTCTGCCATTGAGGCTTTCGTCGGACCTCTATACACAAATCCGCATATAGCTATTCATCCTTTACGATTTGTTCTTGAGGAGAAAAACGGTGGGGATAAACGTGAATTGCGGCTGGAGCAATACAGTGATGGTTATAAAATTATTATTGCCATGGTTGCTGATATTGCGTCGCGAATGGCTGAAGGCAATCCGGGGCTGGATAATCCGTTGGAGGGGTCTGGTGTGATTCTTGTTGATGAGATAGACTTGCATCTCCACCCCAAATGGCAGCGGATTATTTTAGCAAATCTGCATAGGGTGTTTCCTAATGTCCAGTTTATCGTGACGACACATAGCCCTGTTGTTTTATTAGGGGCTGTCGATTTTGCTCAAATCGTCACACTTAACGATGGCAAGATCAATGTCTGCCATTCGGATTATAGCCGCTATGATGTGGGGCAAGTCTTGCTGAGCGACTTGTTTGGGTTGTCCAATTTGCAATCACCGTCTTATGATGCCGAAATTGCTGAACATACAGGAATGTTCAGATATCAACTTGCAGCTGTAAAAACTAATAACGGGGTGATATGAGCACAGAGACATACAAAGAAATGCTTGACTATCTGGAAAAGCAGAGAGCAAAACTTGCCGATTTGCGTGCGAGGGTGGAAGAACCTGGCGTTGAGGAACAATACGAGGCTTGCCTTAAAGCCTATCGAGATCTGAAAAACTCTTTGGATTGGGCTAAAGAACAAGGTTTTGCAGAGGGATATGTGGAAGTTCGTTTAAAATTGCTTATGGGCGAATACGAGAAAACTCGTGAAGAAGCGCTTGTAATTATAGCAAGGGAGCTGCATGAGAAAAACATTTCCGACCAAGCCATCTTTGTGGCTACAGGTATTTCTGTTGGAGGTATAGGTTGAGAGCGTGGGAAATAGGCGTATGCTTTTTTTCTGCAAACTACTTGAACTGACTTTATCTACGTTTTTATTTGATCTTTTTGAAAAAATAGGGGAATAGTAAACAATTATCAAGTTCCCTGATTTTTTATCTGTCTAAGGTTGCGTTGAAACATCAATGCAGCCTTGGCGCTTTTGGGTATGAATCTTCTTTTTCTGCGCATGAGCTGGATGCGCTAAAGCAGAATGGTATGAAGGAGAGGCAGCTTTACGACTATCAGCTTGATATGAAACGGCGGGTGGGTGAGACTTTTGGGTCGCACCGCTCCGTGATGGTGCAGATGCCGACGGGTACGGGGAAGACGTGCCTGCTGGTGGCGTGTGTGCGTGCGTGGTTGTCGCAGAACGAGGGGACGGTGTGGATCGTGGTGCACCGAAGGGAACTGGTGGAACAGATCGTTGGGACGCTGCAGGAGGAGGAACTCGTGGGCGACCGGGTACGGGTCTTTTCCATCCAGTGGTTGTCTCGGCACGAGGGGGAACTGGCGGAGAGGCCGGGCCTGCTGGTGATCGACGAAGCCCACCATGCCGTGGCGAAGACGTACAAGACGGTGGTGGAGGCCTGTCCCGGGGCGAAGGTGCTGGGACTGACGGCCACGCCCTGCCGATTGA
>ULRN01032647.1_pt1 | contig 10182 bp, 7 predicted proteins | sample 1955461 | NCBI WGS metagenome assembly ULRN01 (sample SAMEA4835683, study PRJEB28245) | human gut metagenome | biome: gut microbiome; material: fecal sample | place: Denmark | collected 2008 | reverse complement strand
GCCGGCGCAAAGTGCGCTCTGTTCACACCGGACGAGAAGACGGCGGAATACTGCAATGTTACCTTAAATGACTACCAGAAGAGTCTTTTCGGTGACGCAGACGCAAATTACTGCCGCGTGATGGAATACAATGCCGAGGACTTCGTTCCGGTTATGGCATGTCCGTCCCAGGTCGACAAGATCCGCAATGTCAGCGAACTTGAGGGCACAGAGATCGATCAGGTATTTATCGGTTCCTGCACAAACGGACGCCTTGAGGATCTGGCTGCGGCTGCGGAAGTCTTAAAAGGAAAGAAAGTCGCGAAATTTGTAAAGCTCATCGTGACTCCTGCCAGCCGAAAGATCTACAAACAGGCCGCTGACCTTGGAATCCTTGAGACACTGGCCGAGTCAGGTGCTATGATCACCCATCCGGGCTGCGGTCTCTGCTGCGGACGCGCAGGCGGTATCCTGACAGACGGCGAGCGTGTTGTCGCTACCAACAACCGAAACTTCCTTGGACGTATGGGAACATCTAAGGTACAGATCTATCTCGCATCCCCGAGAACAGCTGCGGCTTGTGCGGTGGCTGGTAAGATCGTTTGTCCGGAATAAACGGGTGTCTCTTATTCCGCCAGCCTGAATTTCAGGTCAGCGTAGGATAAATTAGATTTATATTCATAAAAAATTAAGGTCGAAAGTTTCAAATTCGTATTGGAAGTTGAAACTTTCGACCTTTTATATTGCTTAAATTATGTTTTTCGGGATTTTCTTTTCCCATATCCCTTACGCCGCTGCTTTCTTTGTACCCTCAATGAGTCTCAGCGCTTTCCTGAACTGGATCGCAAAAATAATCGCCGTAAACGTCACCGCAATCGTGTCCGCGATCGGCTCCGCCATGTAGACACCCATCGTTTTATTGCTGACGAACGTCGGAACGATGAAGATTAACGGAAGCAGAAGCACGAATTTACGCACAACCGCCACGATGATCGAACATACTGCATATCCGATGGCAACGAAGGTCATCTGGCAAGCGAGCTGGATTCCAAAGAGGAACATCGCACCGCAGTAGATCCGCAGAGCGCCTGCAGTGAAGGAAACGAGTTCTGGATCGGAGCTGAAGATTCCCGCGAAGGTTGCCGGGAAAAGCTGGACAAAGAGCCAGAACAACGTGGAATAGATCAGGGAGATCACGAGATGGAGCTTGAATGTCTTCTTCATACGGTCGATATTTCTCGCTCCGTAGTTATAGCTCATGATCGGCTGTGCGCCCTGTCCGATTCCCTGAAGCGGCAGCATTGCAAACTGCATCGTACTTGTAAGGATCGTCATGGCACCGACTGCCAGATCTCCGCCGTACTTTAACAGGGAAGAGTTAAAGCATACCGAGATAACACTCTCGCTGGACTGCATCACAAATGTGGAAAGTCCCAGCGCAAGACACGGGAAAACGATAGACGGAACCGGCTTTAAATACTCCTTTTTGATCCGTAAGAAGGTCTTCTTTCCGGTCAGGAACGCGAGAACCCATCCGCAGGATACCGCCTGAGAGATGATCGTCGCGAGAGCCGCACCCTTTACGCCCATGCCAAACCCGAAGATAAAGATCGGGTCCAGAATGATGTTGCAGACAGCTCCGATGGTAACCGTCAGCATACTGGTCTTTGAAAATCCCTGGGCCGTGATGAACATGTTCATGCCTAACGTCATCTGGACAAAGATCGTTCCGACAGCGTAAATACTCATGTAATCAACGGCATAGCCGATAGTGTTTTCACTGGCTCCAAAAGTCAAGAGCATAGAGCGGCCAAACAACAGTAAGACTGCTGTCAGGATCGCAGAAATGATGATCTGAACCGTAAAACAGCCGCTGAGAATCTTCTCCGCAGAGTCCATGTCATCTTTTCCCATAAAGATCGACGCTCTCGGTGCACCGCCGGAGCCGACGAGGGCCGCGAAGGCGGAGACCACCATGATGATCGGCAGGCAGACGCCGACACCGGTCAGGGCGAGACTTCCGCTTCCCGGGATATGTCCAATGTAGATCCGGTCAACGATGTTGTACAGCATGTTGACGATCTGTGCGATGACAGAGGGAACGGCAAGCTTAAAGAGGAGTTTTCCGATCGGCTCTGTCCCAAGAAATTCTTTACTGTTGTTCATGCAGTTTTCCTTCTTTCCTGTAATCTGAGATGTTTGAATTGATCCGGTTCATAAGTTCGAACAGCATCCGGTGCTCTTCCGGGGTGAATCCGCGGCAGATGATCTCGGCGGCCCGTTTCTGGACGTTTTTCCCGTCAGAGACCATCGGCGCAGCGGCATCCGTGAGTTTCAGATGGATCGTCCTCCGGTCCGTCCCATAATATTCCCCGGTGAGCAGTCCGCGCTCCTCTAATGAGCGGACAGACATGGAGACATGGGACTTTGTGAACGCCCGCTTCTTGATGATCTGGGCAGCAGTGTCGCACTCCGGATTGTTGGCGAGAAACAGCAGGATATTGAATTCCATCTGGGTCAGCCCGTATTTTTTGCAGACCGGATCAATGAGCCCCGTATAGAAATCCCGGCTGTCCGCCATAAAATCAACAAATTTCATGTGTATCACCTCTGGTTCAAAAGTGAACTGTTCTATTTAGAACTATATTAGTATACAGGACTATTCTTAGAAAGTCAAGAGCAGCGGCAATTCTAAGCCTATCCAGGTGCCATATCTAGATCTCGTTCTTCACATGATGTCCTTACCTGCACTACAGATTTTATAAAAAAGGATGTGCCTTGGCACATTCGTGCGGTCGCTTGCGACAATCTACATCTTCGCGCAGGCGCGCATCATTGGCATGTTAGTGCCTTTTGTGTGACAGGGAATTCCTAGGAATTTCCTATTACATCAAAAAGATCCGGCAGTCAAGTTGTCTTACAGAATCAAAAATTCCTGTAAAACAACCCAACTGCCGGATCTTTTTTATATATAGCTTTATATTCTACTTAAACTTCATCGAGATCCCCCGGCTGATCAGATCATGCCAGACGATTTTCCCTGTTTCCAAAGACTTTTTCACATCGATGATCCTCTGGTTCTCCGAACCGCGGAATGCCAGTGCCACGCTGTAAAGTTCCTGAACAAACTCGCCGTCCACGAGGACATCGATCAAGCTTAACATCTCATCCGTACACTCGCATCTCGCCCGGCTCTCACCGAGAAGCTCTTTATCGAAAAGATAACCGGTATAGCACCAGATATTTTTCTTTGGGAATCTCTCACGCACTTTCTTTAAGAACGGAAGAAGTACCCGCTGGTTCTCCGGCTCAAAAGGTTCTCCACCAAGAAGCGATAATCCATCCACAAAATCCGGCTCCAGCGCCTTTAATAACATTTCTTCCGTCTCTTCCGTAAATGGCTTTCCGTATCCGAAATCCCACGCCACATCATTAAAGCAATTTTTACAGTGATGTGTACAGCCGGACACAAAGAGGGACACGCGGACTCCCTCACCGTTTGCAATATCACATGTTTTGATCTCTCCGTAATTCATTACAGGTGCAGTACCCTTTCCTTAATTTCCTGTGTTCTGCCCTGATTCCAGAACTGTGTTCCGATGTATCCGCAGGTACGTCTTGCAACGTTGAGCTTGCTCTGGTCACGGTTTCCGCAATGAGGGCATTCCCACACGAGCTTTCCGTCATCCTCGATGATCTTGATCTCGCCGTCGTAGCCGCATACCTGACAGTAATCGCTCTTCGTATTTAACTCCGCGTACATGATATTGTCATAGATGTAGCGGATGACCTGAAGAACAGCCGGGATATTATCCTGCATGTTCGGAACTTCCACGTAGCTGATCGCTCCGCCCGGGGACAGTGCCTGAAATTCAGACTCTAATTTTAACTTACTGAAGGCGTCGATCGGTTCCGTTACATGCACATGGTAGCTGTTCGTGATGTAGTTTCTGTCGGTTACGCCCTTTACGATACCGAAACGTCTCTGGAGACTCTTCGCAAAAGAGTAAGTTGTGGACTCCAACGGGGTTCCGTAGATGCTGTAATCGATATTCTCCGCCTCTTTCCACTTCGTGCAGTAGTCATTTAACTTCTGCATGATCTCAAGACCAAGTTTCTTTCCTTCCGGCTCAGTTAATTTCTTCTCAATTAAGCTGTATACACATTCCCACAGGCCTGCATATCCCAGAGAAAGTGTGGAATATCCGTCATAGAGGAGCTTGTCGATGGTCTCACCTTTCTTTAAGCGGGCAAGCGCGCCATACTGCCAGAGGATCGGAGCCGCGTCGGATAAGGTTCCTTTTAATCTCTCGTGGCGGCAGCGCATTGCGCGGTGGCAGAGTTCCATTCTCTCATCAAAGATCTCCCAGAACCTGTTCATGTCTTTTCTTGCGCTGAGTCCGATATCAACAAGGTTTACCGTCACAACGCCCTGATTGAAGCGCCCATAATACTTGCGCTCGCCTTCCCGGTAGTTTCCTGCATTCGCAAGGTTTCCTTTTACATAGGAACGGTCCGGGGTCAGGAAGGAACGGCAGCCCATGCATGTATACACATCGCCCTTTAATTCCCGCATCTTCTTCGCGGAGATGTAGTCCGGAACCATGCGCTTTGCGGTACATTTTGCCGCAAGCTCTGTCAAATAGTAATACGGCGCATCCGGAGTGATATTGTCCTCATCGAGAACATAGATCAGCTTCGGGAATGCCGGTGTGATCCATACACCGGCTTCATTTTTAACGCCGAGATATCTCTGTTTTAAGGTCTCCTCGATGATCATCGCAAGGTCTTTTTTCTCCTGCGGATTCTTTGCCTCGTCGAGGTACATGTAAACGGTAACGAACGGTGCCTGTCCGTTTGTGGTAAGGAGTGTTACGACCTGATACTGGATCGTCTGGATTCCCTTCGTGATCTCTCTGCGGAGACGCTCCTCCGTGAGCTTATCGATCTGATCCTCTGTCACAGCAATTCCAAGATCCTTCATCTCGCCGATCACTTCCTGACGGATCTTCACTCTCGATACCTGAACGAACGGAGCGAGATGCGCAAGGCTGATGCTCTGTCCGCCGTACTGGTTGCTGGCAACCTGCGCGATGATCTGGGTCGCGATGTTGCAGGCTGTGGAGAAGCTATGCGGGCGCTCGATCAATGTCTCGCTGATCACGGTGCCGTTCTGCAGCATATCCTCCAGGTTTACAAGATCGCAGTTGTGCATATGCTGTGCAAAATAGTCGGAGTCATGGAAGTGGATGATTCCCTGCTTATCCGCCTCAACAATATCTTCCGGAAGAAGAAGTCTTCTCGTGAGATCCTTGCTGACTTCGCCAGCCATATAATCACGCTGTACGCTGTTGACCGTCGGATTCTTGTTGGAATTTTCCTGCATAACCTCTTCGTTGTTGCACTCGATCAGGGACAGGATCCGGTTGTCCGTCGTATTTGCTTTCCGCACCAGAGAGCGGTCATAGCGGTAGCGCACATAATTTTTTACGATCGCAAAAGCACCGATCGCCATCAACTGGTTCTCGACCATATCCTGGATCTCTTCTACGGACACCGCACGTCCCAGCTTATTGCACTTGTACTCTACATAATCCGCGATATCCGTAAGCTGTTCCGGTGCCAGATAGGCATTTTCTGTGGCGTTGCATGCCTTCTGGACCGCATTCACGATCTTGAGCGTGTCAAAACTTTCCTCCGCTCCGTTTCTTTTGATGATCTTCATCCCTGATTCCCCGTTTCATTTCATTGTGTTGGCAGAATTGTCCGCTTTACGCACAACTGCCGTTGCCTGTTTTTCTCTTCTGTCTATTCTGCTAAAAAACACAGCTGACCTACAGGTCCGCGCATTTACTGGCCGGCCTCAGGCATGTACATTTCAGTTGCTGATAGTTTTCTTGGTTGTATATACAGTTTGTTTTTTCAGAATTATACAGAAATTTTATCTGATTTAGATATTTTATGATTAATCTGTCGGACCTGCCGCCACGAGTCTCTTAAGGCGGTCATGTCATGTTCCCGCCACGTTATTTTTAGTCACTCACGCGAGAACGATTCTATTATAACTGTATTGTTCCCGGATTGCAAGGAGTACTGCTATATAAATATGATATACCAAAACCATATATATGGTGAAAAATTCATGATTCAAAACTATATCTTGTTGTTTTTTGAATACAATCTACAAGAAGAGTCCACTCCGGGATCGTCCCGGAAAGCCCCTGAAAAGGCATATCCCGCGAGCCATTTTTCTGCCGTTTTAAGCGTCCAGAAAGCCCGCGGGACTGTTTTCTCTTCTCTTCTTACTTAAATATGTCTGCGCCATTCTTCAAGGCGGTAACGCTGTCTTTTCTTTGCGTCCTCCAATTGTGCCAGCATTTTCGGAATATCTTCGTTAAAAGTTCCCGCAAGCACTACATAGTTGGACGCGTGGTTTGTCCGGAAGATCGTTCCGGGAGAATCAATGTGTGTTAAAAACAGCTCCATTTCCTCCACGATCTCATCCGGGGTGATAAGCTCCATCTCCCCGCGTTTTACTTCCTCATTCATCTGGGTTCCCTCATAGAGGCGCAATGTCAGGAATGAGGCATACTCCGGATTCATCTGATTGATCAGCTCCGCCGACTTGATGGCATGTTCCCGGATCCCTTTTCTTCCACCGAGGCCGGAGATCAGCGTCACAGAGGTCTTGATGCCGCAGCGCTTCAATTTCTGTCCCGCCGCCGCAATCTGGGCCGCCGTCACATCCTTATGGATATGCTCCAGAACACGGTCATCGCCGGATTCCGCTCCGATATAGACCATCTCGAGTCCTGCTGCCGCTAAGGCTTTTAAATCTTCCTCAGACTTTGCCAGAACATCCTTTGCAGTCCCGTAAGAGGTGATCCGCTCCACATACGGGAAATTTTTGTGGACATAGGCTAAAAGCTCTAAAAGAAGTTCTGTCTTTACCACCAGTGCATCACCGTCCGCAAAGAATACACGGCTGACATACGGTCCGTAATAATCGCGGCATTCGTCCAGATCCTTCATGATCTCTTCTTTTGTCCGCACTCGGAATTTTTTCACCCGGTACATGTTGCAGAAGGTGCACCGGTTATGGGCACAGCCCACAGTCACCTGAATAATTAAGCTTCTCGCCTCGCTCGGCGGGCGGTATACGGTTCCTTCGTATTCCATATGATCACTTTCCTTTCCAATTAAAATGCCCCAAGTCTGTCCAGCCTGCTCAGAATATCTGCCCGTCTCTCATCAAACAGCAGATTCTTATTGTATTCAAAATATCGTTCACACTCATTTTCCTGTAAGAACCGCACGGCCGGGGCGCTGGAGTTCAGTTCCGTGATAAACACCACCATCTCCTGACTGCTTCCGAACGTTCCTTCCATGAAATCAAAGGCATACTCCAGTGTCTGTCCGGCATGAGCGCACAGATCCTCAAGTTCTGTCCGTTCGTCGCCAAACAGCTCCCGGAACCGGTCGAATATCTCGTCACCACCCGATAAAAGCTCTGCTTTCACAGTCTGAAGGTATCGGTTCATATCCGTTGCGATATCGGCACAGCGATATTTTTCCTGTCTTGTGAGAAGACCGGCTTTCTGTTTCTGCTCGGATGCCGCGGTGAATGCCTCGATCTGATGGGAGAAAATGTTGATCGGAGTCTGCGGCACTGTCTCCATCGTTTCTCCGGCCTCCGTTTTATCTTCCAGACTTCTCTTGAATGCTTTCAGCTCCCCAAACAGCACTTCCAGATAATCCTCTTTCTGCGCATAAGCCTTAAACTCCACATCGAGCTTCGCTAAAATCAGGCTGATGATGGAAAGCTTCTCGTCAAACGGTGCCTTCGCCGCCTGCTCCATCAGGCCCTCATTGCGTTTTCCTTCCAGAACTTCATCGATCTGGTATCTCGCCTGATACTTCTTATATAATTCCAGATAGTTCGCAAAATCTTTTGCGATCCGGGGATGCTCAATGTACTGCACTACAACTTCCCGGTCACAGATAAGATCCACCTTCTCGCAGACCTTTAAAAATCCGGAGAGATCTTCCCACCCACGAGGTGTCGCAAAAATCTTGCCATCCACAGTTGTCTCCACCTGGTAAAAATACTGCGGCTTTGCGGTGAGGAATGACAGGATCGCCGGATGGATATCCGCCTGCTTCGCGTACTCTTTCCAGACCTCAAAATCCGCCTCCACATCGATCTTTTTGATGCGGTCTAAGGTCGCGATATCAAATTCCCGCACGGATTTATTGTATTCCGGCGGGTTTCCTGCTGCCACGATGATCCAGCCATCCGGGATCTTATGATTTCCGAAAGTCTTATACTGCAAAAACTGCAGCATGGCCGGGGCCAGTGTCTCGGACACGCAGTTGATCTCATCGATGAAGAGAAGTCCCTCGGAGAGTCCTGTGTCTTCGATCTTATTGTAGATCGCCGCGACGATTTCACTCATGGTATATTCCGTCACATGGACATTCTTCCCACTGTAAGTCTTCTCCGAGATAAACGGGAGACCGATGGCACTCTGTCTCGTATGGTGTGTGATCGTGTAGGAGACGAGACCGATCCCACACTCCCGCGCCACCTGCTCCATGATCTGGGTCTTTCCGATTCCTGGCGGACCGATGAGCAGCACCGGGCGCTGCCGCATGGACGGGATCTCGTATTCCCCGTGTTCGTTCTTCGTCAGATACACCTGTATCGTATTTTTAATTTCCTGTTTTGCACGCTTGATGTTCATTTTTTATCTCCCATCCAACACTCTTCCCACGTCCTCCATCGACTCCGGGTCCAGAATCACCTTCATCGCCCAGGGCGGAACGTCCGCGTCAGTATAATTATCCCGCATAAACACGAAGGCCGTGTCATATGGCGGCATTTTCACCGGAAATGTCCCATATCCGTCCGTAAAATAGAGAAGTCCCCGCAACCTGCTGAACTTTCCCGCCTTGATCATCTGGTCCACATGCAGAAATGCCGGGCGGAAATCAGTCCCGCCCATGCCATGGAGCTCCATGTGGTCCATGTAATTCCGAAGGTCCTCCTCGCTCTCGATCTTCACATCCTGCCGTACTTTATCGTCGCACTGCAAAATGTGGATATTGACCTTCTTAAAGAAGCTCTCCGACTGAGCCAGCACCCCGTAGGTCTCTTCCAGGAATTTCTTCACCAGCTCCCCGGAACATGACATCGAAGTGTCGATAACGACCACAAAATCCTCGATCCGCCGGACTTCCTTCGTCTCAAGGGGCTCGATCAACGGCATATTTCCGTATAACTGCATGCCATAATTGTAGAATACATAGTCGAACGCATCCGGATCGATCTGGACTGTCTCCTTCAGCACCGAAAATTTCTGCAAAAATTTCCGGTAATCGTACCGCTCCCGGTTTTCCACCGCCAACTGGTCCATCAGCTCCTTGGAGTCATCCGCCGCCTCGTTGGAAAACGCCTCCATCTCCGCCTGCATCTTCTCCCGCTTGTCATCCCAATCGTTTTTTCGGTTCCGGTTGGGATTCGGAGATTTCTTCTCGTCCTCTTTCTCCCATCTGGAATGATCGTCCCGGCAGAATTCCCGGCAGAGCCGCTCATATTCGATCTCCGAAAGCTCCATCTCCTGCATAGTGTGATAGATGCTCTCCGCGTTCAGTACCTTGATCTTTTTCCTCAGACGTCCGTAAAATTCCGCCCGCACCGGTGACATCGGCAGATGGACGCACGGCTTGTGGATTCCATCGATCAGGGATTCCACAGCGATATCGCATGCCAGATTCCAGTATTCCTCCGCCCGCTTTTTTCTCGACCATGGGTGGACAAAGAGACAGTGGAAAGTCTCGTGCAGGATCATGCGGTTTACATAAACAGGATTTCTCCGGTACCAGCCGCAGATGTATCCTGTCTCAAATGATAATAAGGTTCCGTCCGTTCCGATTCCCTTGATGCTGTTGTCCGCCACCGGGAACAGACCATTTAAGGCCACGTCGAGAAACCGCATGGAAAGATACAGCTCATTCCTCGCGTTCCGTATGATCTCAACGCCGATCGCCGCCAGTTCTTCCAGCGTGCCCTGCTCTCTCAGGATCGGCGACCATGCCGCATCTTCTCTCATGAAGAGTTTCAACCTCCTTATCCTCTATCTTCTATCATAAATCAAAGCTTTTCTTCTTTACACCGAATTTCTTCCTCTGTATCTCCATAAA
>ULRN01024005.1_pt1 | contig 10189 bp, 7 predicted proteins | sample 1955461 | NCBI WGS metagenome assembly ULRN01 (sample SAMEA4835683, study PRJEB28245) | human gut metagenome | biome: gut microbiome; material: fecal sample | place: Denmark | collected 2008 | reverse complement strand
AAGGAAAAGCAAAAAAAGTATTTGCCACAGAGGATCCGGATGTTGTGATCGTTGATTATAAAGATGATGCGACAGCTTTTAACGGGGAGAAAAAAGGAACGATCGTCGGAAAAGGCGTGATCAACAACCGTATGACGAATTATGTATTCCAGGTTTTGGAAAAAGAAGGAGTTCCGACACATTATGTAGAAGAACTCAGCGATAGAGAGACAGCCGTGAAAAAAGTGGAGATCGTTCCGCTTGAAGTAATCGTGCGTAATGTGGCAGCAGGAAGTTTTTCTAAGAGACTGGGAATCGAAGAAGGAAGAAAACTGCTCGCACCGACTTTGGAATTCAGTTATAAAGACGATGATCTCGGAGATCCGCTGATCAATGATTATTTTGCGATTGCCATCGGAGCGGCTACAAGAGAAGAGATCGATAAGATTACAGAGTATACATTTAAAGTAAACGATGTTTTGAAAAAGTTCTTTGACGAAGCGGGAATCGATCTGATCGACTTTAAGATCGAGTTCGGAAGATATCACGGAGATATTATTCTTGCAGATGAGATTTCACCGGATACATGCCGTCTTTGGGATAAAGAAACACATGAAAAACTTGACAAAGACCGTTTCCGCAGAGATATGGGAAATGTAGAAGATGCTTATCAGGAAGTATTTAAACGGATCGGCATCAAATAAGAAAAGGATTGTATGATACAAAAAGGAGAGAACCAGACATGAGCAATGATCGTTATGTAAGTCCTCTTTCCGAACGCTATGCGAGCAGAGAAATGCAGTATATTTTCTCCCCGGATAAGAAGTTCCGCACATGGAGAAGACTTTGGATCGCACTGGCGGAGACAGAAAAAGAATTAGGACTCAATATTACGGATGAGCAGATTGAAGAATTGAAAAGTCATGCAGATGATATCAATTACGATGTGGCAAAAGAACGGGAGAAGATCGTACGTCACGATGTAATGTCTCATGTGTATGCATATGGCGTACAGTGCCCGAAAGCAAAAGGAATCATTCATCTTGGCGCGACATCCTGTTATGTCGGAGATAACACAGATATTATCGTGATGTCCGAGGCGTTGAAACTTGTACGCAGAAAACTGATCAATGTAATTGCCGAGCTGGCAAAATTTGCAGAAGAGCAGAAAAGTCAGCCGACACTTGCGTTTACACATTTCCAGCCGGCTCAGCCGACAACAGTCGGAAAGAGAGCGACACTTTGGATGCAGGAGTTCGAGATGGATCTGGAAGATTTGGATTATGTTCTCGGGAGCTTGAAACTTCTCGGATCGAAGGGAACAACAGGAACTCAGGCGAGTTTTTTGGAGCTTTTTGACGGAGATCAGGAAACAATCGATAAGATCGATCCGATGATCGCGGAAAAGATGGGATTTAAAGCTTGTTACCCTGTTTCCGGTCAGACATATTCAAGAAAAGTGGATACGAGAGTGCTGAATGTGCTGGCGGGAATCGCCGCAAGTGCGCATAAGTTTTCAAATGACATTCGTCTTCTCCAACACTTAAAAGAGATCGAAGAGCCGTTTGAAAAGACACAGATAGGGTCTTCGGCGATGGCATATAAGAGAAATCCGATGAGAAGCGAGCGTATTGCATCACTGTCAAGATATGTGATGATTGATGCACTGAATCCGGCAATTACATCCGCTACACAGTGGTTTGAAAGAACATTGGATGATTCGGCGAATAAACGTCTCAGTGTACCGGAAGGATTTCTTGCGATCGACGGCATTCTTGATCTTTGTCTGAATGTTGTTGACGGGCTTGTCGTTTATCCGAAGGTAATTGAGAAACGTCTGATGTCAGAACTTCCGTTTATGGCAACGGAAAATATTATGATGGATGCGGTGAAAGCAGGCGGAGATCGTCAGGAACTTCACGAGCGTATCAGAGAGCTTTCGATGGAAGCAGGAAAGAACGTAAAAGAAAACGGTCTTGACAATAACCTTCTTGAGTTGATTGCGGAAGATCAGGCCTTTAATATGAGCTTAGAAGATCTGAAAAAGACGATGGATCCGGCAAAATACGTAGGACGTGCAAGAGAGCAGGTTGACGCTTATCTGAAAAATGTCATTTATCCGCTTTTGCAGGAAAATGAAAAAGAGCTTGGTATGAAAGCGGAGATCAATGTATAATTGATGCTGTTCATATTAAAAAATATTATATAGAAATGTGCTAAGGAGTGTTGCAGGGGATTGCAGCATTCCTTTTTCTTTGGTATTTTATCATAGTGAAGTAATGGAAAATTTTTCCAAAGCAAAGCGAATGAGAGGATATTAAAAGATGGAATTTTGTGGTGTGTTTTATGAGACAGGATATTTAAGGGCAGTGTATGACAGAATAAGAAAACTGTTTTTCGTTTTTCTTATGGCAGCCGTTTTGACTGTCGGTATGATGGGGCAGGGAATGGAGACGATAAATTTCGGAAGTGTTCGGCTGAAAGATATGGCAGGAAGAGCTGTCGCCGAATATGCGGCGGGAGTAGGAACAACAGGTTCTTTTATGATTTCGGTAACCGAGATTCAGATTTCGGCAGATGTTTCAGCTGATCTTTTCACTGTGCCTGCGGTTATATCGGAGCGCTCGGAAGATTTGAATACGGGAAACAGCGCGGCAGTTGTTTTACCGGTTGAAGATGCGATATCGGATGCTTTGATGGCTGAAGAAACTATATCGAACATTTTGCCTGGAGAAGAAACCGTACCGGATGCTCCGATCATTGAGACGATTCTGCCAAATGATCCGCCGATCAGCGGAGAATTGTCAGACATTCCGGTAATCGATGAAAATATATCGGATGATCCGGCTTTAGAAGAAGGCGGTGTAGGAGATAAAACAGTAATAGGCGGCGGATTTGTTACAGACGCGTCAGGAATGATTTGCGGGATTTCTGATCTGTCGGTTATTTCGGAAGACGGATATCTCATACTTCCTTCAGAAGGATGTAGGGGAATTGCGGCAGGAGCATTCGCTTCCTGTAAAGATATTATTTCAGAAATCTATATTCCTGCTAATATATCAGAGATTGAAGAACGTGCGTTTACAGATTTACTTCACTTGGATGGATTGAAATGGAGACCTCCGCAGGATATTATACAGAGGACGGAGTTTTATTTTCAAAAGACGGAACGTGTCTTTTGGCATTTCCTCCGGCAAGAACGGGAAATTATAAAGTTCCTTCACATGTGACAGAAATTGCGGACGGAGCGTTTGACCGGGCGGGAATTTCCGTCTTGGATGCTTCTGATTGTTCCGTTTTAGAAATCAGGAGTTTGCCGTCTTATATTGAACTGAGACGGTGAAAAGAAAGTATACAGCGTCTTGAACATTTTTTGCAGTTGTTTTATAATGTTGCCTGTAAGTTTTATACAGAAGACGGTTCTGTGACAGAAAAATGAAACGGCCAGAGCCGGGACACTGCACAGAGCAGGAAAATAGAAGAAATAGAAGTGGAGAAAAAACATGGAAAATAAAGTAAGAACAAGATTTGCGCCCAGTCCGACCGGAAGAATGCATGTGGGGAATTTAAGAACAGCGCTTTATGCATATTTAATTGCAAAGCATGAAGGCGGAGATTTTATTTTAAGAGTAGAAGATACAGACCAGGAGCGTTTTGTTGAAGGCGCGCTTGATATCATATACAGAACAATGGAAAAAACAGGACTTCTTCATGATGAAGGACCTGATAAAGACGGAGGATTCGGTCCGTACGTTCAAAGTGAAAGACAGGCATCCGGACTTTATCTGGATTATGCGAAACAGCTTGTAGAACAGGGAGACGCTTATTACTGCTTCTGTGATAAAGAGCGTCTTGAAAGTCTGAAAACATCGGTTTCTGACGACGGAACAGATATTGTTGTTTATGACAAGCATTGTCTCGGCCTTAGTAAAGAAGAAGTGGAGAAAAACCTTGCGGAAGGAAAACCATGGGTGATCCGTCTGAATGTTCCGAATGAGGGAGAGACAACATTCCATGACGAGATTTACGGGAATATTACAGTGCCGAACAATGAGTTGGACGATATGATCCTGATTAAATCCGATGGATTTCCGACATATAACTTTGCAAATGTAATAGACGATCATCTTATGGGGATCACACATGTCGTACGTGGGAATGAATATCTTTCGTCCGCGCCGAAATACAATCGTCTCTATGAGGCGTTTGGATGGGAAATTCCGGTTTATGTACACTGTCCGCTTATCACAGATGAAAACCATAAAAAATTAAGTAAAAGATGCGGTCATGCTTCTTATGAGGATTTGATCGATCAGGGATTTGTGTCTGAAGCGGTTGTGAATTATGTGGCTTTGCTTGGATGGTGTCCTTCTGACAACAGAGAGATCTTTTCTTTGGAGGAATTAGTAGAGGCGTTTGACTATCGCCATATGAGTAAATCTCCCGCTGTGTTTGATACGGTAAAATTAAAATGGATGAACGGCGAATATTTAAAGGCGATGGATTTTGACAGATTTTATGAGTTGGCAGAACCGTATTTAAAAAAGGCAGTCACGAAAGACTATGACCTGAAGAAGATTGCGGCGCTTGTAAAAACAAGAATCGAGATCCTTCCGGATATTTGCGAACAAATTGACTTCTTTGAGGAAGTTCCGGAGTATGATAACGAATTATACAGACATAAGAAGATGAAAACGGATCCTGAGAAAGGACTCGTGCTTTTGCGGGAAGTGCTTCCGGTTCTTGAAGCGCAGGAAGCGTTTGACAATGATTCTTTGTTTGAGACACTCAAAAGTTTTGCGGGAGAGAAAGAATATAAGATCGGTTATGTTATGTGGCCGCTTCGTACTGCAGTATCAGGCAAACAGAACACACCGGGCGGAGCAACAGAACTGATGGAAGTTCTCGGAAAGGAAGAATCTCTTAAAAGAATTCGTGCAGGGATCGAGAAACTCAGCCAGACTGCAGAGGCAGAATAAACATCGGTCAAAGCGAGGAATCAGATGGGATTTAATAAGGCACAAAATGAAGCGATCATGCACGGAAAAGGACCGTGTCAGGTGTTGGCGGGACCGGGATCCGGAAAAACGCTGACGATCGTAAACAGAATTAAATATTTGATCGAAAGATATGAAGTAAGACCGGAAGAGATTCTGGTCGTTACTTTTACCCGTTTTGCGGCGGCAGAGATGAAATCCAGACTTTGCAGCCTGATGGGAAAATCAAATGTTCCGGTTACTGCCGGAACGTTTCATGGCATTTATTACGGCATTTTAAAGTGGGCATACAGGCTTGGACCGGATAATATTTTGTCAGAAGAAGAAAAATATCGAATTCTTCGAAGAGTATCGGAAGATTGCGGAACAGAGGCGGCAGAGGAAGAAGATTTTCTGCATGATATTGCGGAAGAAATCGGACTTGTAAAAAATAACGGGCTGAAAATAGGACAGTTTGTTTCCAAGAAATGCAGACAGGATACATTCAGAGAATTATATGAAAAATACGAAGCTCAAAGAAAAGCTGTCAGGAAGCTGGACTTTGATGATATGCTTGTGTTGTGCAAAGACTTGTTTGTAAGCCATCCTGATGTATTGAAACAATGGCAGACAAAGTTCAAGTATATATTAGTTGATGAGTTTCAGGATATCAACAGAGTTCAATACGATGTGATTCGTATGCTGGCTCTTCCGGAAAATAATCTTTTTGTAGTCGGAGACGACGATCAGGCAATTTACGGCTTCCGCGGAGCTGATTCGGAATTTATGTTTCGATTTTCGGAAGATTACCCTCAGGCAAAAAGGATCATATTGAATATAAATTATAGGTCATCGGGAAATATTGTAAAAAACTCGATGAAGGTGATAGGACATAATGAAAAGAGGTTTCTAAAAGAGTTTCAGTCTGTAAAGGAAAACGGATTCTGCGTGCATGTGCAGGAAGTGAAAGACCCGAACGAAGAGGCGCAGTACGTTGCGGACGAGATAGAAAAACGTGCAGAACTGGGGATTTCGTATGAAGAGATGGCAGTCCTTTTCCGCATTCATACAGATGCGCGTCCGGTTGCCGAAGAATTTCTGGAACGGAAGATCCCGTTTCAGATGAAAGAGCGGCTTCCGAATCTATACGACCATTTTATCGCAAAAGATATTTGCGCCTATTTCAGGCTGGCTCTTGGAAATATAGAACGAAATGATCTTTTGCAAGTTATGAACCGCCCGAAACGATATATAGGAAGAGACAGTGTTGCATCAGGGAAACCTTCTTTTGAAGAAATGAGAAAATTTTATTGCGATAAAGAATGGATGCTGGATCGGATCGATCAATTTGAATGGGATGTAAAAATGCTTCGAAAAACAGCGCCATATGCGGGAATTAATTATATACGAAAGCGGATCGGATATGATGATTTTTTGAAAGATTATGCGTTTACGAGAAAAATCGATCGAGCGAATCTCAATGAAGTGCTGGCAGAGCTGGAGGAGGCTGCGCGCCCTTTTGCAACGATAGAAGAGTGGTTTCGTCATATAGAAGAATATACGCGTTTGCTCCGGCTAAAGTCGATGAAGAGACAGGAAGACAGAGAAGGGGTTCGTCTTATGACACTGCATTCTGCCAAAGGACTTGAGTTTGATACTGTATTTCTCGTAGAAGCAAACGAGGGGAAGATGCCATATAAGAAAGCAAAGACGGATGCTGAGACAGAGGAGGAAAGAAGGCTGTTTTATGTCGGTATGACGAGGGCAAAAGAAGTGTTGAAAGTATCTTATGTAAAAACAAAAAACGGGAAAGAGACAAGTCCTTCCCGTTTTGTAGATGAATTATTAGAATAGGGATGAGCGGATGAAAAGATCAGTCCTCAAGCTCGTCGAGATCTATATCCGCAAAATCCTGTTCTTCCATCAACTCATTAAATGCATTTGAAACACGTTCAAATTCCTGATCGTCTTCGATGTTTTCCAGATCCGGCTCTGCGTCTTCGCCATTGTCGATGAAACGATAAAGAAATACTTGTCCATCGTCATTGTCTCCGTTTTCGTCAAGCGGAAGAAGGGCGATGTATTCTCTTTCTTCGGCTTCAAAGATGGAAAGAACGGCACATTCCAGTTCTTCATCATTTTCAAGTGTCAGTGTAACTGTGATTGCTTCATTTTCATTCATATGATTTTCTCCTTATCTGCATATCGTGTGTTTTATAAGATGGTATCAGAAAGAAAGAGAAAAAGCAAGAAGCAACGTGATTGTATTGACATTCATTTGAAACAAGGTAGAATAAAATAAGAACAAAAAACCTATACGGTAAAGAGGAGACGACATGAAAAAAAGAGTGATCGAATTTATATTGCTGACGGTATTTGCCGTTCTTTTTTTATCAGGCTGCAAGAAAAATGTAGGAACACCCGAAGATAATCCGGTTGTAGAAGAAGACGAAGAGTCTGTGGAACCTGCGAAAGATTATTTGTACGGATACAGTTGTGCGGATCTCAAAGATCCGTTTTATATGGCTTTGAAAGATGCTATCGGGGTTCAGGCAGAACAAAACAAAGGGCAGTTTATTGTGCGTGATGCGGGGAATGATCCGGTGAAACAAAATGAACAGCTTATGGAGATGATTGATAAGGGAGCAGACGTTGTTTTTCTTACGGCATCTGATCCTGATGCTGTCACACCGGCTTTAGAAGCTCTGGACAAAGCGGATATTCCGGTTATCTTACTTGAAACTCAAGTGAAAGAACGCGACCTGGCGAAAGCGTTTATCAGTTCGGACAATTATAATGCAGGAAAAGTGTGCGGAGAAGATTTGAAAGAGAAGATGCCTGACGGAGGAAAGCTCGTCATTGTGGAGGATAAGGCAGACCAAAACTTAAGCGAAGGAATTTCAGGATTTGAAGAAAAGATCAAAAACGGAGGATTTGAAGTTGTTAAGCGTGTTGACGGCGCTCAGACAGATGGGATGACAAAAGAATTGAATGAAATTTTGTCATCAGGTACAAAGGTTGAAGTTATTATGTGTGCAGATGATCAGATGGCTGAAGCGGTTCGCGCGACTGTGAAAGAGAGTGGAAAAAACGATATTCTCATCTATAGTATCGGCGGTTCTCCGGCGGCAAAGGCAGCGCTTTTGGCTCAGGAAGGAGCGATGGCGGGAATTGGAGCACGCTCTCCGATTATTGAAGGAAAAATTGCCGTAAAGACCGCAGATGCAATTTTAGATGACGGTTCCTATGAAGAAGAGGTTTTGATCGAAACATTTTTTATAAATAAAGAGAATGTAGAGATATACGGAACAGATGGCTGGCAGTAAGAAAGGAAACGGAATATGAGAAAAACAGAAGGAAGTCCGCTTCCGTTCGGAGCGGCTGCAAAAGAAAGAAAAGTGAATTTTTCTGTGCAGGTTCCGATGGGAAAAACGTGTGAACTTCTGCTTTACAGAGAAGGAAACACAAAGCCGGAAGTCTGCTTTGACATGCCGGAGGAAGAAGGCATAGGAGAGGTACGTTTCCTAAGTGTAGAAGAAATTGATCCTGAAAAATACGAATATAACTTTTTGATCGATGGAAAGGTATGTACAGATCCATACGCAAAAGAAATTGCAGGAAGGGAAGTATTTGGAAAACGGCAGAACGATGATAAACATGGCGTACGGGCGAAAATACAAGTTTCAGATTATGATTGGGGCGAAGATCGCCCGATTCGGCATCCATGGAATGAAGTAGTTTCATACAGTATCCATGTGAGGGGCTTTACAAAGCACAGTTCCTCAAAAGTGCTGCATAGAGGAACGTATCAAGGGGTGATCGAAAAGATTCCTTATCTGAAAGAACTTGGGGTGAACCAGATCCAGTGCATGCCGATTTATGAGTTTGATGAGTGTGCAAAAACAAAGATTAATTATTGGGGATATGGTCCGGCGTTTTATTTTGCGCCGAAGGAGGCATATTCTTCGGACGGATGTGCTGTGCGCGAGTTGAAAGATATGGTAAAAGCATGTCACAAGGCAGACATAGAGGTTGTTTTGGAAATGCCGTTTGCTGCGGGAATTTCCGAGCAAGAAGCGGCGGAGTGTCTGCGCTTTTACATGATGGAGTATCATGTGGACGGGTTTGTGGTCAATCCTTATATCGTTTCATGGGAACTTTTAAATAAAGATCCTTTTTTGAAAGGTATTCGTTTGATGCGCAAAGATGACGGGTTTCAAAATGTGATGCGCCGTTTTTTAAAAGGCGATGAGAATATGGTTAATGATGTGATCTCATCACTTGGTCACAATAGCGCTTCGGACGGAAAATGTAACTATATTACAGCGCAGACCGGTTTTACATTGAGAGACCTTGTATCATATGACTGCAAACATAACGAAGAAAATGGAGAAAATAATACAGACGGTCCTGACTATAATTATAGTTGGAATTGCGGCGCAGAGGGACAGAGCCGTAAAAGAAGTGTTGTGAATCTGCGGAAAAGTCAGATCAGAAATGCGTTTCTTTTGTTGTTGTTGGCGCAGGGAACACCGTGTCTTTTGTCGGGAGATGAATTTTACAATACGCAGAAAGGAAATAATAACGTTTATTGTCAGGATAATGCAACGGGGTGGCTTGACTGGAGCAGGCTTAAGTCTGACAGAGGATTGTTTGATTACGTAAAAGCGTTGATTACATTTCGGAAAAATCATCCGTGTTTGTGTCAGAAAGAACCGTTAAAAGGAATGGATCGTACGGCATGTGGAATGCCGGATGTCTCTTATCACGGAGAAAATGCATGGCAGGTAAAAAACGAAGTGTCAAGCCGCCAGTTGGGCGTTATGTATTCAGGAGCAGGCGTTGGAGACTGTGATTGCTTTGTCGCTTATAATATGCACTGGCTTCCTCATAGTTATGCGCTTCCATCTCCGGGAAAAGGAAAATGCTGGCATTTGGCGTTGGATACGGACAGAGGCGTTCTGTCAAAGAGTATAAAATTGGAAGATCAGAAACGTATCGAGATCAGAGAGCGGAGTATTGCAGTTCTTATAAGCTGCGAGGAAGATAAAACAGAGTTACGGAATACAAATTTTCACTCCAAAGGTAAGACCGCGGAGAAGAAATCTGTTTCGGAAACAGAAAAAACAGATATAGTAACGTCTGATGCCGAAAAAGAAAAGAAATGCAGACAGGAGTAAAGAATATGAAAGCGATCAAACATTTTCAAACGATCACAAAACATAAAATTCTCG
>ULRN01050513.1_pt1 | contig 10220 bp, 9 predicted proteins | sample 1955461 | NCBI WGS metagenome assembly ULRN01 (sample SAMEA4835683, study PRJEB28245) | human gut metagenome | biome: gut microbiome; material: fecal sample | place: Denmark | collected 2008 | reverse complement strand
TCGGGTACGGTTTTATTCTGCTTCCCTGGATTGAAATGGAAGATACCCTTTGTGTCGCGTTGCAGAGCTTCCTCTCCCAGTGCCATCGCCTCCTCATGGGGTGTGGCAGGGTGTTTAGACTTGCGAACCTGCACTACGGTGCAACGGCAGTTCCATCCGTTGGGTGGATAGTATTCCTCCCAAAACGGGTCTGACGGCGGAAGCGTCACGCCATTAAGCGCAGCATGCTCCGGACGCACCTTGTCATCGTTTGCCGTGCGGTACTGAAGGTTGTAGCGGTTGCCGTCCTCCGAGAACCGTTCCCACTTGGCTGCCATCTCCGCAGACGATTGTACGAAGTTGTACTCCGCTCGGAGATAGTTGGAGTTGTAGGTCTTGTCGATCTTACGAACATCATTCAAAAAGCGTTCGAACGTCTTTCAGTTGCCGTTAGAATCCAGCAAGGACGGGAACGTCTCGTTGAGTTCGTGGAATGTCTTCATGCCTGAGAAGATATAGTTAGAGCGCTGGAGGCGCTTGCGCATAGCGTCAGACATCTCCATTTGCTTGAAAGAGGAATCCAAAGCGCCGGCATGGGCGTTGATAAACTCCTGAACCTTCGGCTCTGCCAACACCTTGATGCGGAACTCCGAACCTTTCTGGGAATAGAGCGTGTGCATCATGCCGTCGAACAGTTCAGAGAGCTGCTTGCGTACCTGTTCCTGCTCTTTCGACAGCGACAAGGTTTGTGGAGTATCGCCTAACAGACGGGCGTAGCGTTGGTGCAGCCCCAGGTAATCGCTGGGGCTCAATATCATCTTGTTCCTACATCAAACCACAACTCACCGCTTATGCATTCATGTTTGGCTATCGTTGTTTATCATCTTGTTCCTACATCAAACCACAACCACGCCAACTGGTGTTTTTGTCACTATCGGTTGTTTATCATCTTGTTCCTACATCAAACCACAACGCCCCCGATAGCCTTATTAGTCGCTGGGCGTTGTTTATCATCTTGTTCCTACATCAAACCACAACTCAGGCATGTCTGATGATGAGTGTTTCGATGTTGTTTATCATCTTGTTCCTACATCAAACCACAACCTCCCCACATGGCAGGATCGTATAATGCTCGTTGTTTATCATCTTGTTCCTACATCAAACCACAACTATTCATGGCCGCCTATGCGCCCCCCTGGGGTTGTTTATCATCTTGTTCCTACATCAAACCACAACCCTATGGTGATACGCTTTACCCATATTTCGGTTGTTTATCATCTTGTTCCTACATCAAACCACAACGCTTCTTATCCTCATACGCAAACTTAAAGAGTTGTTTATCATCTTGTTCCTACATCAAACCACAACTAATTAATCCGATGCAAATATACTATATTGTTGTTTATCATCTTGTTCCTACATCAAACCACAACGTAGAAGAGGTTATAATTGCTGGTAAAAAAGTTATTTATCATCTTGTTCCTACATCAAACCACAACTCGCTCCAGCCGCTGGACGTTACGGCGGTGTTGTTTATCATCTTGTTCCTACATCAAACCACAACCTACGGCGCCGCCGAAGCTCAGCGTAGCGGGTTGTTTATCATCTTGTTCCTACATCAAACCACAACTTGATGACCGTTCTTTGTATATTTCTTCAGTTGTTTATCATCTTGTTCCTACATCAAACCACAACTTCGCACAAAGCATCATACTCGTTATTACGTTGTTTATCATCTTGTTCCTACATCAAACCACAACTTTCGCTGGTGATGCCATGTCTCCGTCTTTGTTGTTTATCATCTTGTTCCTACATCAAACCACAACATTGAGCAATCGTTGGGCGAAGGCTTTTATGTTGTTTATCATCTTGTTCCTACATCAAACCACAACCTATAGCCGTAAATCTACTGGCAATCAGTAAGATACTTTGTTTTAAGCTTCTAAGAAATGGCCGTGCAGGACGAATTCTACTGCAAAAGTATTAAAAAAAATCTAATTTGATAGGCTCGCTAATGACTTTATTGTGGATTTTACTTTGATTGGCGTTTTTTGGTTTCCCCCAAAAGTTGTAGATGTCTCCAAATTGTTTGTCAGTTACGGACAAGATGGAGACTTTGCCAGTCGCGGGAAGCAAGGACCTGACACGCTTAAGGTGAACCGCAAGGCTCTCTCGCGACGCGCAATGGCGGATATAGACAGAAAACTGCATCATGGAGAATCCATCTTTCTCCAAGTTCTTACGAAAGAGCGCAGCGGCTTTTCTCTCTTTTTTTGTTGTGACGGGTAAGTCGAAAAATACAAACATCCACATTATATGGTAGGCATTGAGACGGTATTCGGTCATGTCATGATAGGAAGAGTTAGCTTTTTGATTTCTCCAGCATACAGTTTGGCCAAAGAAGCAGTGGTGAATGTCAAGGCAATTTGTAGGGGGCGCGTGACTTTCCCCATGTCCACGTCGCACGTCAACAGGTGGAGTATGGCGGATTTGGACTCTTTGTTGAGCTCGTAAACTCCACCTTCGTAAAGCGAATAGACAATTTCGTCCACATAAGGACGATAGGGTTCCATCATGTCATCGGCCAATGGAAAGGCGTTGTATCTGCTTTTGTGGAAGATACCCAAGTTGGGTAGCAGTCCTGAGCCTATCAACGCACGGGTGGTTGCCGCTCGCAAAATGGCGTAGCCATAATTGAGCAAGTCGTTGGGGGAACCTCCTTCCCGATCCCGTTTGAAGCATCCACCGAACAGTTCTGTCCAATACTGTTTGGCCGCAAGACCCTCGCGGTTGTCCGTGTCGCCACTCTTCACGTTTTTATAATATGGTGTTAGTAGCTCGCTCCGTTTTCCGTAATGGCGAAGTACAACTGCCTGATTCTTGATTTTAGCCTCGATAATTTGCTTCCAAGCCTGTTTCTTTGTTGCTTCTCCGACGGCCAGTTGATATTTGAGGCTTTCCGCTTGTGTCGTATTTCCGTCCAAACATTGAAGCATGGCCGTCGGCATCTGCTTGTTGTCGCACAGGACGACGGCCACGTTGTTTTTCACCAGTTCGTTCAAGAGCGGCAAGGTGACGCTAATTTGTTGGTTTTCCAACACGACGCATCCCATGTCCTCTATGGGGCGCGTCACCTTGTCGTCCTTGTCTTTCCAGGAAATGACCATTTGGTAGTTCTTTAAGGAAAGCAACACTGGCGTGGAGAAGAAGATGGTCTGCTTAATCATATTGCGCAAGCCATTTGATCTCACCTAACTCGTTGATACGGAAGTGAACGCCTTGTACCGCCGCTTTTATTTGGGTGTGAAGCATTCTAATGACCGGACGCAGCTCCTCACCAGTTTGATAGGCACCGTTCTTGCCTTTCAAGTCCTTGCTTTGTCGGGCTTCTGCGTGGTACTTCATTACAATTTCTCCATAACTGCGAGTGACCCTTTTTAAAGAAGAGAATCCAGTCACCTTATACAGGCGCCTGTTCAGTTCTGCTTGAGAGGCTTCGTAAAGTTCGGCAGGTGAGTTCTCGTAAAGCAAGACCATCGTGCCGATCTTCAATGTATAGGCCAACGGATAGTCATGGCTACTCTTGACGGGGACTATCGGATCGCCAGAGCCCGTCCTATCGTTGCTCGTCCGGTAGTATTTGGCCGCCTGGAGGTTGTTGACCAACTCAAAGTCTCGTTTCTCTTTTCCTTTCTTGTCAGCCCCTATATAGATGGCGAGGAGATAGTTTTTGTCATTTACCACATGATATTTGCGCTTGTACTCTTTGGCAGAGACATCCCGCTGGTAGCGGATATGAAGTGGTTGGGTGACTTGGGGCGTATATCAGCGTACCTTTTTGATGGGTATCTGCTTCTCCTCGTTCATCCAAATGGTGGAAGCCATGGCTTCTGTGAAGCCCAAGCGATCGACGGCTTCTTGGACGATTTGCCTCACAGTGTCATCCACGATGTACTTGATGTTCTTTTCTTCCAGTTGTGACAGCTCTACACGTTTCACATATTTGACCTCACCTTCTCGCTCTATTGCGCCATAGTAAGTCTCCTTGTGGAGTGAGCCACGCACGGCGTCTCCCTTTGCCAGGACCTTTTTCCCATTGATGATGATTCTGCGACGGCCCTGCTTGGCCATGTTGTCGGGAGTGTGGTGATAAACGAGCAGTTCGTTTTGCATCCGCCTCACGTCCTCGACGAATGTCGGCCAGGGCTTGGCAAAAGTGGCTTTGGACGCACCGTACCACTCATGCTTTTCCTCATCGTGATAGTACTCGGCCAGTTTGCTATATTCGTCCAGTCCGATACAGGCTACGACGATGGCGTCTATGCAGTGGTGGACATGGTTCACGCGCTCCTTGGCGCTGTAAATGTCCTGAAGTCCCCATATCTTTCGGAAATCAGATGTGGCGAGGCCCTTTACAGGATACACTCGCTTGAAGACCGACTTCAGATAGAGCCGGGCGTATTTTGAGATGATGCCGATATCCACACCCTGTCGCCTGTTGAATCTTTCGGGCACGCTTTCCATCGTGAAACGTTCATGTTTTCCGCGCAAATAGTCACGCTGGAGTTCCAGGTAATGGCGGTAGCTGATGGCTTTGTCTTTTTGCTCCTTGGTTGTCGCAGCCTGTGATTTGCGTTTCTGTTTGCGAATCTGTTGGCTCAGCTCCTCGTATTTTTCCTGCCATATAGCTATGCGGGCCATGATTTCATCGTGGTTGGCAAGTTCGGTAGGCAGATGTGTCTTTTTCACATCGCGGTTGAAGCGGCTGTCACAAAGAGTCAGGTTCATCTTGGTGCTGTCTCCGCCTCTGCTTCGGGGCAAGGTGTGCTCGATGTCAAATTTCGGATTGGGTCCGACAAAATCAGATATGCGAATCTGCTGACCTGTGTATAAGCAAATATGCTGCTGCTCTTCCCATAGTTCATATTTCAAAATGTCCGTGGGTGTCGGTTCTATTGCTTTGCCTGTTTCTGCCTTGTAATCCTCGACGATGTGCTTTCGGGCTGTGTCGTGTGCCTTTTGGTTGTCCCTGCCATACCGCTTGAGGGCGCTCCGCTTGTTGGCATCGTTCAGCTCACGCGAAAACTCGATGTGAATCTCCGTCTCTTGGTCTATCTTTCCCTCTTTCAAGAGACGGTTGACAAGCTTCCGAAGACAGAAAAGGGATCGCATGGCCATCGGGTTGCGAACGCTGTCGGTGCGTGGAGATCCGAGTTGATATATTCCGTCTTGACCAGGGCGCACACGAGGGTAAGTCTCTAACATCGAGGGATGGTAGAGCTTTTTGAGATTTTCGTCTGAGACATGATACCTTTCTTTTAGATACTCTTTGATGCACGTCTCTAGAGTGCGTCCGTCTGTTTTGGGGTCATAGCTGTTTATCTCTTTGATGACGCAGTCAATGGCAGCTTGGCGCATTTCCTCGATTCCCCATTCATAGGCAGGCATCACTTCGCAAAGATTGCCTAAAAAAACCGCATGGGAATAGACAAGTCCTCTTCTGAGGTAGGGGAGGATCTTGCAAATTGCCTTGAGGCTTAGCGAAGCATAGGCGGAGGGAAGGTTGATGTTGCTGAAGGCCTGGGCTTGTTCGTCGTCAAGCTGTAGGCGCACCTTGGCAAACTCAGCCAGCTTGTCTTGGTCGGAATAGAAGAAAAGTGCATGCCAGATGTCGTTGAGGATCTCAAGCCGGCTTTTACCATCGGCCAGCGTATAGACCTCGCAGATGGAGTCGAGCCAATCGTCACCGAAAATATCTTGTAGCGCCGCTGTGACGGGACAACCAGAGACGGAAGTATCCATCGGATAGTTGAAGAGATACGGCATTTCCGTATCAGCGGCCTTCTTGTAGAATCCGTAGAGCTTTTTAGGAGCCAACTTCTTGGCAATATCCTCGAAATTAAAGGTTTTCTTGGTCTTCCTAAAGAAAAGCGGAAGAATCTTCTCGCGCTCCTCGTGGTTCAACGGTCGGAGCTCATCTTCCTTTGGTGTTTTTATTTTGATATGGTTGATGAAAGACAACATTCTAAACTCCTCGTACAAGGGGTGGGAGGCAGGACATTTGGCTTTGTTTTTCTCAAATACGCACTTGCCCACTTGTCTTTTTTGAGATTTCAAAGGCCGCTGGGTAAAAATGGCCTTCTCCAACTCCGACACGAGCGAGGCGTCCAATTGCTGCTTTTCGCAGATGGCATGAAACTCTTTGAGGTAGTGTTCGTTGCGTGCGGTGTAGTGTTTGCGTATCTTTTTGCCTTTCTCATAGAGCTGGTAGAAATAATCGCCAAGGTATTCGCATCCCGCTTCCCGCATTTCTTCGGAGAGGGCACTGATACCGTCATTCACGACGCCCACGTCCTCACCACTCTGATCCTTGCGGTTGCTGAGAAAGCCACGGCGCTGGGCAAAGTGATAGAAAACGCGACCGAGGATGTAGCGGTTCGTAACCTGGGTCAAATCCAGTTTCTCATGCAGGCATAGATGTCGATAGGCGTATGGGTTTTGTCCTTTCTCCTCGTCCGTGCGCTGCCATTGCATGAACAACTCATCGGTTGGGTATATGTTCTTTAGTCGCCATTGGCGCAGCTCCCAGGAGGTGAGTGGGGGACAAAGGTGGTGCTGGGTCAAGATGTGTAGCAGCCTGATTTTGCGTAGCTTTATGCGATAGTAGCGCACTCGGATAGCACGGTAGCCCGTCCTTTCTGCCGCTTTGGAAGACTCGTTGTCCTTGTCGATGTTGACTCCCTCTTGGAAAATATTCACTCCCTTATCAAGCAGGCAGTACTGCTCTGCCTTCTTTTCTACGATAGCCCATCCAAGGCTGTTCGTGCCTGTGTCAATACCAAGTATTTTAGTCATTTTTGATGCGGTTTTAAATTTTTTGGTAAAATTACAATAAAAAATTTGTTTAAACAAAAATAAAGTAGTATTTTTGCATCCAAAATAAGATTTCCTACATCTTATCACAATAAGGCCAGCAATGGCCGAAGGGTAAAACCTATACTCCCGCTTCGGTGGGAGTTTTCTTTTTTTATAGCTTGCCGAGAGGGCTGTTTTGTTTATTTGAGCTAATAAAAGGTAAGGCTCTCCACTTTCAGGCGTCCCAATTGTAGATAGGCTTAAACTACCCACGGCTCCATATTTCAAGAAAAACCTCGAGTAATCCTCGGGGCTTGCGTCCGTAGGCGCGGACGACTTCTGTCTTAAGAGGAGCAACGAAGAACCTGCCTAAATGGTCTCTGCCGCACGGCGGATGCGTTCGCTTAAGTCGAAGAGCGCGCCACGCGCAGTAGCTCTTTCTCCTTTTCGGTGAAACCGCCGTTGTCATCGATTCCGTTGAGCTTGTTATAGAGCCATGATGCGGGGCGGTCGAAATAGGTGTTGGCAATCTCTCTCCATGATACGCAGAGGAGAATGTCCTGCATGCGCTGTTTTACGGTGTTGTCTTTTTCTGCTTTTTCCATGACGTTGATGATAATGTGGCAACCCTTTTGCAGGTCGCCGTGTTGGCTACTTGATGGAGTTTTTCTCGTAAAATTTCCCTAAAGTCGTTGGGATTTGGGGCGAAAAGATGACGGCGAATGAGTCATCAGACCAAATGGATTGATCCGATACGAAGGCTGATATCCTGCGTTGCGTCGTTGAAAATTTTCTTTTGCTCTTCGTTGAGCGTATAGGACCGCCCGCGTACGAGCGTGCCGTTGAGGCGCTGTGAGAGCCAGGCCGCACTCTTGCCGAAGTAATGCTCAGCAATATACGACAGAGGCAGCAGGCGATACGTTTCTCCGGCAATCTGTGCGCGAAGATTATCAACAGAGATTTCTATCTCCCCGAGTTTTTGCTCAACGAACCTGCGGGCTTCTTCCTTGGTGGCAGCATCGGCATGCGTGCAAAGCCTGTCTGTTCGGACGTGAAGATTATCTTCGGTTATCGCGCGGCAAAGATACATAAAAAATTTGTTATACACAAGTCGGGCGCAAAAAAGTACATAGTTGCCCACGATGGTGGGCGACAATTCCTCCCCTGTCTGATTGTTGTTTTTAAAGAACAGGCGTTGCTTATTAGAACCGTTCTCCGGTTAATTTACGAATCCTGGATTTTATAGCGCCATGATTTCTAAGAAACATTTGTGCGAGTTCGCTAATAGATTTGCCTTCGTTGTATAGGGCAACTAATCTCTCGTCATCTGATTCTGTCCATGGCTGATAAGCATTAGGGTAAACAGATCTTTGCTGCTCCATGTATGTAGAGTCGTCTATGATGGTACTTGGACTCTTGATACCAAATATTTCCATCAGATCCTGTATGACTCTTTCTTGATTTTCCTTCACGGTTTCAGGTGTCCATGCGTTCGGATATGTTTGGTATTTTTTTTGTGAGCTTGCAAAGGATCCGATATTCTTCTCGAAATATTTTTTTAGTTTCTCCTGATAATCAAGATTGCCAAGGGAAGAATTCTTTCTGCGTCCAATCAGGCACAGGTTTCCTATCCTATGTGTATAATAGCTTCTCTGTTCTTCGCTAAAGTCCTTCACCCACTGGCTGGTAGCTTTAGGATTCTGTGGAAGAATATGCTCAATGGATGTCGTTCCGAAATCTTTCCATTCGGACTTGTCCTTGTATTTGTATTCAAGAAGCATCAGGAGCGCGTAGGTGTATCGTCTGCCGTATATCTCTGATTGGATATTTGCCATAAATACATGTTCATTAAATGAATAATATCCTTGAGCGTCAAGTACATCGGAGGGTTTTCCAGACTCTTCTATCAAGTTGATGATACTATTCAAGTGGTCGATGCGATACGATGGGCTTTTGCCACATACTGCATCTGCAATGTTTTTACAGGCTACCTTCTGTGAAAATTCAAGAAGCCCATTGTCTCCAAATTTTCTTCCATACGCCAAAATGACAGGAATCCAATCGGTCGAAGGCATACACTCGATGAGGATTCTTATCAACGAACAATACTCGGTATCTTCATTGCCTGCCAAGTTGATCAACTTGTTATAATCCTCATACGCCCTAAAGACATAGTTGAAAAAATCTTTTCCCTGTTTGATTTTTCCTGCTTTAAAAATCTGTTTCTCATATTCGTCAAGCAGATTCGTCTTTTGGCGCTTTTTGAGCAGCATCGTTCGTACATAGGCAAGGAAACGGTCAAAATCATTACCCAAATCCTCCTGCATGTTTTCCCATTCGCGCGCATACTCGTTCATTTCGCTGCCATCCTCGATTTTTTCAAGATTGGATGATTTTAGAATATCAGCATTGCTCAGTTTTTGGCCACGATCATTCATCACGGAGAATAGGCGAAATGCATCCTCTAACGAGTCTGCCGATATATAGATCATCACAACATTGTTGAGGATGAATATGAGAAAGGAATCTAAATCTATTTCTTTATGATTGGTAAAAAACTCGTTGTAGCAAACCAATGCATTGCACATTCTTTGAATAGACGTGCATTCTTTTTTGTCATTGGCTTTCTTGACAATATCGTCCCAATGCTGCGTAATACTTCCAGGCGTCATTAAGTATTCCTCAATGAACTTCCTCACATTGCCACGAATCTCATAAGAAAGGCGTATCCGTTCGGGAATTTGCTTAATCTTATTGGCCTTTTGGAATATCAAGTCAACGCAGTTGACCTTGACATCCTCTGAAGAACCAGCATAGTCGCGCAAGAAAGCAAACAAGAGAGACAAGGTAGTGATACGCTGCTGTCCATCAAGCAGGTCATTGTTGTTGCTTTTACTTTGAATAATGTAGGAGCCGAGGAAATATTCCTCCTTGCATGTTCTATATAATTAGACGCAAAGTCATCCAACATGTCATTCACGTTGTCGCTTTCCCATACGTAATGTCTTTGATATGAAGGAACAGTGTACCACTCCTCGAAAACCTTAGCAATAGTTTGTTTGCCAAATCCTATTTCTTTATTTGCGGATTTCATAATTCGATGTGATTCTTTTTATACTCTAATTTCCGCAGTACTATGAGTTAGTTGTTTTTATAAGTACCTGAGCAACTATAGGGTGCTCGGGATTATGCCATGTCAGATTTTTCACCTACCTTAGTGCTGCAAACAAGTATAGCAAAATCTCCGAATGACATGGCAAATGTACAAATAAAATCCGAGAAACTCACTCCTTTTGGAGGAATATTTCCGATCATGGAGCAATTTGATGTTCTTTTGGATCAAACCGAATCAAATAATATTGTTGTGTTTTTAACAATCCAATATT
>ULRN01027439.1_pt1 | contig 10270 bp, 7 predicted proteins | sample 1955461 | NCBI WGS metagenome assembly ULRN01 (sample SAMEA4835683, study PRJEB28245) | human gut metagenome | biome: gut microbiome; material: fecal sample | place: Denmark | collected 2008 | reverse complement strand
CTTCCATGTTCCTGCCGGTACGACCACCTTGCCGCCGCCGGCCTTTGAACATGCCATGATGGCCTTGTTTATCGCTACCTGGTTCTTGACTGCCGTATTCTTCAGCGACGCCCCATACTTGGTGATGCTGAATGTGCGGTTAGGAAACTGCGGCTCCCTGATGCTCTGCTCCACCTTCTTATATTCAGTGTCCCATACGGACGCCATCATAGTAAGGGGGAAAAGCAGGCACAAAAAGAATAGTGCATTTAGCTTTTTCATAAAAAATTCAGTTGTTGAATGTTTTCGTTTTAAGTTTGTTTTTTACATTGCGCTTTTAGCAATTGCAAAGATACACATTTATATATATATAATTCCAAATCGGAGATAAAAATAAGGTTTATTTGCATTTGGCCTGCAACACGCGGAATCAAGGAAGCAGAAACTTCTTCATCCGGAACAAATCATCCTGTAAACGTACACATAGCAAGTATTGTGTTAAAAAACGGAATTAATCATGTTTATTCTTGCACAATTCACAGCAAACCACTATATTTGCGGCATCTTATTTATGATTTCGCCATTTACGAAATCTATCGAGGTTGGTAGCATCCTGCGCCAACCTCTTTTGTTTCTTAACATTCCACCACCATACCGACACGCTTTCACCACACTTTCGTTGACGTTTTCTTGCATCTTCGGCATGGATTTATTACATTTGCCGGCGAAAAGACAAACATACATCATCTATAACCCCTGAAAGCCAATGAATATCACACGTCTCGCAACATATCTCCTGGCAGCAGCCGCAATGTTCTGCTCATGCGAAAAGCCCACATACGAAGAGGACGGGAACGGCACCAGCCAAGGAAACAACAAGGACAACACCTCCGGCGCAGACCATGACAACGGCGGATGGGCCAACGGAAGCACCGGCGGAAGCGGAACCTCTGGTACAGGCACAGACTGGCAGGACGGCGACACCGTGGGCGTGAAGAAATTCTTTACCATTCCCGAAGGCAGGGCCGTATGGCTCAAGGGATACATTGTGGGCTGCGCCACAGGAAGCAAAGGCAACAAATACCAGACGGCGCCTCCCTTCGAATACGAGACGGCAATACTCATCGCCGACAGTCCGCAGGAAACCGACAAGGACAACACCGCCGCGATACAGCTGAAAAGCGGTACTACGGCAAGAAAGGACCTGAACCTCAAGACAACCCCGAACCTGCATGGCTGCAAGGTCATCATCTTCGGCGCCAAGACGCAATACCTGAAGCTACATGGGATAAAGACCATATTCGCATACGAGATACCGTGACAAGACGGTGGCAAAGAAAATGAAAACGGCACTACCTCACGGTAGCGCCATCCCCTCTTAACTTATATAATAATACACGCATGATATCGTCAGTCCGGCATGACTACTCCCCTCGGACAGACAACACTCATTACGCATACATATACTGATACACCCACACCACGCAAGACAATACACTGCCTCCATGACATTTACGGGCAACATCGATAAAAACATAATTTTGCGTCCACTCCTTACATCGAGAAGATTCAGCCATCAAAAAAACAGTCAAGGCAGGTATTCTGACTTCGCTCCACTCTCCCGACACCTTCCCACCCTATCAAACAACGACAAAGGGCAGTGGCGTCATCGCCGGGAAAACAATAAAGGAGCTTACAGCTGCGGGACAGTCGGAGACTTTCACTCCGTTCCCTTTTGAGCGCTTCATCCGCGCACCCCAACTTTCAGCTTCGATACCGGCATAGCCAATATCATTTCGGATGCAAATGTATATCTTTTTTTTAAATCCACAAAGAAAAACAAGAATATTAAAGAAAAAAATTTGCGCAAACGAACAATTATATATACTTTTGCAGACAGGAAGGTACTTGACCGACGTCAAAATACCGACCTCATCAAGCAGAAGATTAATAACAAATAAAATTTGAAGCCTATAGAAACATCATTTACTTCACTAAAATTTGAATAAAATGATAATACTAAATGAAATGACCGACGAGCAGTTGGCATTGTCATACGTAAACGGAAACAATAAGGCTTTCGATTTGTTATTGTCACGCAATCAATCAAAGTTGTTTTCATATATTTTCTTTGTCGTTCACGAGCAGGATCTGGCGAATGACATATTCCAGGAGACCTTCGTGAAGGTCATCACCAAACTGCAGGAGGGCAAATACATCCCCTCGGGCAAGTTTGCAGCATGGATTATGCGCATTGCCCACAACGTGATAATGGACTGGTATCGCGACAGCCGGGCCCAGAACATCGTGGAGACAACGGAAGACAATGACCTCTCGAACCTGAACGCTGACAGCACCTACGACTACAACATCGAGGACCAATACGTCAACGAGCAGGTTCTGCGCGACGTGAAGAAGATGATGAACCTCCTTCCGCCCACACAGCGCGAAATCGTCTTCATGCGATTCTACCAGGACATGTCGTTCAAGGAAATCGCCGAAACCATCGGCGTAAGCATCAACACAGCCCTCGGACGCATGCGCTACGCCATACTCAACCTCAGACGCATGGCAAAGAAAAGCAACATGTCGCTGGAAGTGACTTTTAATTAGGAGTAAGGAAAGAGGAATCCCTTTTTATCAAGAATGTGTCTCCTTTGCATTATAACGTTTTAACATCAGAATGTTAAAATCACAGTGCCATAACGTTTCATAGCCGAAGAATTATGGCAAAAATGTTTTTTCGGGAAAATATCCGAATTTTGGTCTGTCTCTACAAATACTCATATATCAAGCATCTACATCATCTCTTGATTGCAAAGCTTCGCTCCATTCGGAGCAAAGCATCAGCTTTCAGACTATCAAACAAATCTATATGACAAAAAAGACAATACTACTTGTACTCTTGGCTACTGCCGCAACAAGCATTGGGGCGCAACCGTTGCCTACACCTACACGGGAGGCACGCCCCGGACTACGCTGGTGGTGGCTCGGTTCGGCTGTGGACAAGCAGAACCTGACCTGGAACCTTGAGCAATATGCCAAGGCCGGAGCCGGAGCGGTGGAAATCACGCCTATATATGGAGTGCAGGGCAACGACAAGAACGACATTCCATATCTCTCGCCCAAATGGATGGATATGCTGCGCTATACCGAGGCAGAGAACAATCGGCTCGACATAGAGACGGATATGGCAACCGGCACGGGATGGCCGTTCGGCGGAACGTGGGTGCCGCTCAGAGAGGCGGCATGCAAGGCGGTGTTCGTAGATACCATTGTCAGCGCAAGGACGGACATAAAGAGCATAGACTTTCTCGTTCCGCAGAAGGAACGCCCCTACTCCACATTCAGGCTTGCGAAATCGTTCGCCGTGAAGGGACAGCCAGACAAGCAGAGAGTCATAGCCCTGTATGAGGGCAGGACAAGAAAGATGGTGGAGCGCGCCTCACCGGGAGGCGAAGGATATGTAATCGACCACTTCGACTCTACTGCCGTGGCGCACTACCTGGCACATATCGACAGTGCGTTCACGGCTTCGAAAACACCTTTCCCACACACTTTCTTCAACGACAGCTACGAGGAGCACAAGGCAGACTGGACGCCTACGCTCTTCGACGAGTTCAAGAAGAGGCGAGGATACTCGCTCGAAGACTGCATCGACAAGCTCGTTGACCGCGACCCGCAAGTGGTGAGCGACTACCGCGAGACGCTCGGCGACCTGCTGCTGACGAACTTCACCCGACAGTGGACAGCATGGGCACATCGCCACGGAGCAATAACCAGAAACCAAGCACACGGTTCGCCAGCCAACCTCATCGACTGCTACGGAGCGGTGGACATACCAGAGATTGAAGGATTCGGAATCACCGATTTCGGTATAAAGGGACTGCGCAAAGACCCAGGCATGACACGCCCCAACTTCAGCGACCTTAGCATGCTGAAATACGCACCGTCGGCAGCACATATCACAGGTAAGAAATACACATCGAGCGAGACCTTCACCTGGCTGACGGAACATTTCCGCACATCGCTCAGCCAGATGAAGCCGGACATGGACCTGATGCTCTGTGCCGGAGTGAACCACATGTTCTTCCACGGCACGGCTTATTCTCCGAAGGATGACCCGTGGCCGGGATGGAGATTCTATGCTTCTATAGACATGAGTCCCACGAACTCAATATGGCGCGATGCTCCGGAACTGATGAAATACATCACGCGCTGCCAGACTTATCTGCAATGGGGACAGCCGGACAACGATTTTCTCGTATATCTGCCCGTAAGGGACATGTGGCGAGACAACCGCGATAAGCTCCTCATGCAGTTTGACATCCACTCCATGGCAAAGAAGGCACCGGACTTCATCAAGGCTATACTTGCCATAGACAAGGCGGGATTCGACTGCGACTATATCTCCGACCAGTATCTTATGACGACGGATTTCAAGGACGGGTCAATCGTCACCGCTGCCGGAACAAAGTATAAGGCAATCATAATCCCTGGCGACAATATAATACCGGAGAACGTAAAGCTGCATCTTGAGGACATGAAAGCAAAAGGGGCTGCAATCATCAAGGGCATTGACAATGCTGCCATGAAAGAGGCGGCAACTCCAGAGGAAATGAAGACGAAGATCGGACTGAAGATAATACGCCGCAGCAACTCCATCGGGCATCACTATTTTATCGCAAACCTTACGGACCACGACATAAAGGCTACCGTGAAACCTGCCACAGGCGAAAGAAACGCACTTTGGTACAACCCTATGACTGACGAATTCAACAGGGCTGACGTCTACAACAATGGCATAATGATAAACCTAAGGAGTGGCGAAAGCAGAATCCTCCTGTCATCCGGTCGCCCACTCAATGACTGGGGGATAAGCGACAGCATAGCACGCGCTACATACAGGAAGTATGCAGACGAAGACAGCAGGGCTATAGACATCACCAAGGAGAAATGGTCTCTATCCTTTACAGAGGAGGCCCCAAGAGTGAAGCAAAGATACAAGCTCAACCGGCTGCAGACATGGGAAAGTCTGGGCGACAGCGCTGCCGTAACCATGGGCACCGGTGTATACACCACGAGCTTCAAGCTCTCTGCCGAAGACAGCAGACGCAACTGGCAGATTGACCTCGGCGACGTGAGGGAGAGTGCCCGTGTGTATATCAATGACATATATGTGGGGTGCGCCTGGGCTGTGCCGTTCGTGCTCGACTGCAAGAACGCCTTGCGCAAGGGGAGAAACACCATACGCATCGAGGTGACCAACCTTCCTGCCAACCGCATTGCCGATATGGAACGGCGCGGCATAAAATGGCGCAAGATGAAAGAAATAAATATGGTGGACATCAACTACAAGAAGACGACCTACGAGAACTGGGCGCCAGTGGCAAGCGGACTGAACGGCAGTGTGATACTCAGGGAAATTAAATAGTAGCCATCAGCACCATCATGAAGATGGAAAAGAAATGGAATAATACAAGTAACAAACATTAAACATACGAATATGAAGAAATCACATATGGACAAGGCCGGGCAGGCAATGGCAAGTTGCGTACACGCCATAACTGTAACATTCGCCTTGCTTGCCACAACAGCAGCAGGCGCCAAGTCGGAGAAAGACCTATGGCCCGACGGCACACCGATTGACAAATGGTTCGCAGACACACGGAAAGCGGACGAGGCTTCGCTCGGCAAACGCTATGTCATTACCGACTACGGGGTGAAGACAGACAGCACCATCGTGCAGACTGCTGCCATCCAGGAGATAATCGACCATGTGGCCTTTGCGGGAGGCGGCGCTATTGTTGTTCCAAAAGGAACTTTCCTCAGCGGCGCGCTCTTTTTCCGCCAGGGCACCAACCTCATCGTTGAAGAAGGCGGAAAACTGAAAGGCAGCGACCGCATCTGTGACTTCCCTATCCAGAAAACGCGAATCGAAGGACAGACATGCAATTATTTCACGGCTCTCGTGAATGCCGACGGACTGGACGGATTCACCATTGCCGGCAAAGGCACTATCGACGGCAACGGACATAACTACTGGGAGGAGTTCTGGATACGCCGCAAGTGGAACCCGGAGTGTACGAACAAGGATGCACAGCGCCCGCGACTGGTATATATATCCAACAGCAAGAATGTTACAGTGCAGGACGTTCACTTGGTGAACAGTCCGTTCTGGACCAACCATATCTACCGTTCCAACCATGTACGCTTTCTCGGCTGCTTCATCTACGCCCCTACAAAGGGGCTGAAGGCTCCGAGCAGCGATGCCATCGACATCGACGTCTGCCACGACGTATTGGTTGACGGCTGCTACATGAGCGTGAACGACGATGCCGTGGCGATAAAAGGCGGAAAGGGCACATGGGCAGACAAAGACCCGAACAATGGTCCGAACTATAACATCATCATACAGAACTGCCGCTACGGCGTGGTGCACGGCTGTCTGACACTGGGCAGCGAAAGCGTTGAGGACAGGAACATCGTCTTGCGCAACATTGAGGTGAACATGGCTAACCGCGTACTTTGGCTGAAGATGCGCCCCGACACTCCGCAGCACTATGAATACGTCAAGGTGGAGAACATCACCGGAACAACAGGCAGTTTCCTTGTAGTGCGACCCTGGACACAATTCTTCAAGATGGACGAACGCAAGGACATGCCCCTGAGCCAATGTAACAACATCATAATAAAGAACATAAAGATGGACTGCAATAATTTCTTTGATGTAGGCATAAGTGACAAATACCACTTGGCCGATTTCTCTTTCGAGAACATCAACGTGACCGACAAAAAGCCATCATTCGACAAAAATCTCATAGAAGGCACAAAAGTAAAAAACGTTTTCATCAATGGAAAGCGTCAGTAACAGAGAAGTGCAGCAGCCTTGCACCGATAGTGCAGCATAGGTATACTAACAGTATAACATACCTATACTCATCGTATAACATACCTATACTCATCGCATAACATAGCTATACGACCGATAAAACCGCTGTTCACGCCCACCCATTGAATCCCCGACAAGCAGGATGCTTTCTGTCGGAAGAGTGATGGAGTGAGGGTGTGAAAGCAAGTGTGAGGGTAAGTGTGAGGGTAAAAACACTTACCCTCACACTTGAAACCCCGATAAGCAGGGCGTTTCAGCCACATTTGTGAGGGTGTGAGGGTAAAAAAAGAAAAAAAATATTTTTCTTTTTTTAGTTTGAATTATTCTCGCTTCGCTGCGATTTAGAAACAAGGTTCGGCGGCCGAAGGGAAAGCCAATTAACGGATATAGAAACAACGTTCGGCGGCCAGAGGGAAAAACCAATTTTCAATTCCTGATTCTTAATCGGCGAAGCCGACAACTCTACATTCTAAACTCTCAATTCTTACAGTTCCTTCAGTCCCTTGATTGTGGCGATGGGGTCAGCAGCCTTGAACACATAGCTACCGCTGACAAGGACGTCAGCACCGGCCGCCACAAGGCGCGGAGCGGTCTCGGCCTGTACGCCGCCGTCTACTTGGATGAGTGCCCTGGAGTTCTTCCAGTCAATCAGTTCCCTCAGCCGCACAACCTTCTCCACGGAATTCTCGATGAACTTCTGTCCGCCGAATCCGGGATTCACACTCATGAGCAATACCATATCCACATCGTTCACTATGTCCTCAAGCAGACAGACGGGTGTGGAGGGATTGAGAGTCACTCCGGCCTTCATGCCCGAATCGTGGATTTCCTGCACAGCACGGTGCAGATGCACGCATGCCTCATAATGCACATTCATCATCATCGCACCGGTCTTTGCCGTGCGCTGGATATAGCGCTCGGGGCGGTCAATCATGAAATGCACGTCAAGCGGCTTCTTGCATACCTTCGCCACTGCGTCTATCACGGGGAATCCGAATGAGATGTTTGGCACGAATGAGCCGTCCATAATGTCCAGATGAAGCCAGTCAGCCTCACTCTTGTTGATCATTTCCACATCGCGGCCCAGATTGGTGAAATCCGCAGCCAGCAACGAGGGTGAAATAATTGTTGCCATTTCTTTTTTGTCTGTATTTTTCTGATATTAAAATTAGTATTCGTCAATTCAAGCAATATGCTGTCATCCTGCCGTTAAGGTTCATCACCCTGTACGTATAGGCTATAGTGCGTATGAGATCAAGTGTCCGCTTTGACGGCTGCACATCTTCTGTAGTAAAATGTTTCATAGGCATTTTATCGTTTTTTAATTAATCCTTTCAACTTATAAACGCCCACTTCCTTGTTTTATTACATTTAAGGGAAACTTTTTTAAATGAAGTATGAAGAATCCATATAAATGAAGAATCCATATAAATGAAGAATACTGGAACCCATATAATGTCTTGCCCCATATACGGAGGGCTTGTTTACAGAGAACTCCTATCTTACTATATCAAAAAGGCGAAGCCACATTCTTCATTCCTCATTCTTCATTCCTCATTCTTCATTCCTCATTCTTCATTCTTCATTCTTCATTCTTCATTCTTCATTTAAGTACTCTCTTCCCCCACTCCGTTTCCTCATACCCTTGTGCAAGGCGGTTGGTGCTTGGGGCTGAAGTGTTCATGCCCGAGAAATGGTCTATGCGCACGGGACCGGCCAGGGCGGAATAGTAGTATTCCGTATTACCTTTATATATAATGGTTTTGTCGAGCTGCCGGGAGAAAGCATCCAGAAGTTCGGGGTCGCTGCATTTCTTGGAGATGTAGTGTCCGAAGTCATAAAACAGCGTCGGGCTGTATCCGTCCATCCGCTGCAGGTCGGACGCCGCCACGCTGACATCAGCCGATGCCTGGTTGATGCGCATCACGATGGCGGCCAGATTGTCCATCTCGCTGCAGTCCGTAACGGCTATCGTGGCATAGGGAGTCTTCGATTGCGAATAGAAAGCGATGAACTCCTCCGCCACCTTCACGCAGTCGGCGTTGCCGAGCAGGTATTCGCCGCAGCGACGGTAGGGAAAACCGGACGACATTATCTCCGTGGGACTGGCGATGATGTATTCCGCCACGTCTTTCATCTCGTATGCCACCTCGACGGACGACATATAGCAGTTGTCAAACAATATATACTCCATTTTCAGCCCTGCGTCCTTCAGTGCCGAGGCGAAGTCTTGGGTCTCAATCTGACAGTCTGCCGACAGTCCGCCCATATAGCGCGTATGCAGGGGCGAAGCCACATCATAGTGGCGCATTATCCTCTGGGGCTGTCCGATCTCGTCGGTATGCACCCACGCCATGCCGTGGCACCCCACTATCATTGCGTATTTCCGTGCCGGAGCAATCTCCTTCAGGTCGGCAAAGAGCGAGGCCATTGACTGCCGCGAAGTGAACGTTCGGTTATGATAGCGGCGCAGGGTGTCGGCAACGCAGCGCCCCTTAGCAGACTTCAGTTCGTAGACCACGGCATCGTCGGGCGCAGTGGCCATACACACCACCACCCTCTCGCCATGCAGTCCGCGGCTGGCGATGACTGAGGAGAAATCTGAAACATTCGCCTTGAACTCCCCAAGGAGCGTGGTACTCCATGGATAGAACATCACGATGGTCTTCTCCACCTCATCTTCCTGCCATCCGCTGTCTTCCGACGAGCACGACGCCATGCCGACAAGCACAAGCGCCGCGAATATGTATATCATGAATCTGTTGAAACGCATAGTTACACATTTTTAAGGTTTTATCCCACAAAGGTAAACATTTTTATGGACAAAGTGAGCATCATCCTGCAATTTTCCGCATCTGGAGTACATCCAGACGATATGCTCCGGCGATTGCATTTTCACTCCCCGACGTTTCAAAAGGCAGGATTCCACCTGCTCGGAAAGCATTTTGCGAAGTTTTTTACGGGATTTGCAACAAATAATACGGATTAAATTTGGCATGAAATGAAGAAATGACTACATTTGCGCCCGACGATGGAGCATTATGCTTCCTGATGCAAAGCAACAGCAGGAAAGAAGTCGCATAAGACATCAACATTATATCAATTAATAACACACATTAAAAAGGATTTTTGACTATGGTAAAAACATTCAAGTACCTTTTGTGCGCCGCAGCTATGCTGACGGCATCCACATCGGCAAGCGCCGACACCGGACAGGGTAACGGCAACAAAGGTCCACGCCTTTGGGGATGCCTCTACAATTCAAACACGTGGAACGAGGATGGTTCCGATGCCGGACTGTACCGCATCAACCTCCAGCCAAGCATAAGCTCGGAGAAGATTTTCACCAACGACGAATGAGGGCGTGTCAAAACACCCAATATAAAAATATTAAACTCG
>ULRN01036933.1_pt1 | contig 10274 bp, 9 predicted proteins | sample 1955461 | NCBI WGS metagenome assembly ULRN01 (sample SAMEA4835683, study PRJEB28245) | human gut metagenome | biome: gut microbiome; material: fecal sample | place: Denmark | collected 2008 | reverse complement strand
TTTTGGAGAGGATGGAACCATTTTGATGAATAAAAAAGATACAAAGATCAACCGAAATGATATGCTGGAATTAACCCGCAGGATGACATTATCCAGAAACTGCTTTGTGCGTGCAGCAGGAGCATATATAGATGATGAGGGATACATAGATAATACCTTCAATGTAAGCTTCAAAAATATGAGCAAACATGATCAGCAGGTAAATCTGGATCTTGCGAAAACCATTCCTTTTTCCAAAACAAATGAACAGTTAAAATGTTATAAATTCCCTGAAGGGGATATGGCATATGACAGCATCCATAAACTGCTGATGGCATTATCGCAATACGGATTAAAAGATGATCTTCTGGTTCAGACTCTCTGTGAACAGCTTGCGGAGGGAATCTGCAGTACAAGAGATTCATCAAATAGAACAAACCGCTTGCGGGGACAGGAGTTTGGAATTTATATTTATCATGGAATATATGATATCCCCAAGAAAGGCTCAGACCACAGCGAACAGTGGGAATCAGAAGAAATATACAGTTTCCTGATCTGTGTGGTGGCTCCGGTAGATAAAGATTACAATGCCGGAACTCCAAAATGCGGCTTTATTTTCCCTGCCTTTGAAGACCGCTCCGCAGAACCTGGAAAAATAGATGTATTCTTTGAAATACCGGAGCATCCGGACGAAGGATTCCTGAACAGGATAATAGAGCAATAATCTGAACAAGGTGATCATTTATGAGGAGTGCGATAGATAAATTTTAATTATACCATATGCAATTCAATTTAGTCATTTTGTGTATAAATGACTAAATTGAATTGCGTGATGACTAAATTAACGATAAGGTGTTAGTTGATTTGTTAATGCAGGAATATTTCGGATAGAAGTTTTCTGTATTTTTAATGTTTTCGTGAAGAATCGGGTGATTATATGGCAAAAATGACAGTGTATAGTCTTTCTATTGTACAAATGAAAAAAATTCAGGATGTAATGTTAAAAGCCTGTGCAGAGAATGAAGCTATTTGGAGAAATATATGGAAAGGCGGTATATGAATGAAGTGGGCAGATGGCAAGATACGATGCTGCTGGGCAAATCCGAGAAATGAGCGTTACATCCGTTATCACGATGAGGAGTGGGGCGTTCCGGTGCATGATGACCGGAAGCTCTTTGAAATGCTGATATTGGAGTGCTTTCAGGCGGGTCTGTCCTGGGAATGTGTTCTGAACAAGCGAGATGCTTTCCGCAAGGCTTTTGACAACTTCGATCCGGAGAAAGTCAGTGCTTACACTGAGGACAAGCTGGAAGCACTGCGGAGTAATCCCGGCATCATACGAAACCGCCTGAAAATACAGGCTGCCGTTACCAATGCATGGGCATTCCTGGAAATTCAGAAGGAGTACGGCAGCTTTTCGGACTATATCTGGCATTGGACAGATGGCAAAGTAGTTTATGAAACCGGCCGGACAAGTTCGGAACTGTCTGACCGTATATCAAAAGATTTGAAAAAACGTGGCATGAAGTTCGTGGGAACAACGGTCATCTATGCCTATTTACAGGCAGTAGGAGTTCTCTGTTCTCATGAGCAGGGCTGCTTTTTGGCAAATCAGAAAGCTGAGCATCATAATAGTTATTTATAAGACTTTTATTTCCTGATTTTTATCCATCCTGCATGAAGCAGATATACACCTGCCGGAATCAGGGAAAGCAGATGTATATTTGTGCAGCTGCCTGTTTCTGCATATGTCGGCAGAATGAGTGTATGAAATGCAAGATAAAGGTATGCGCCTGCAGTAATGAGATTACACAGAAAAAAACTCCAGCCGAAGATACCGGAAATAGAAGCTGTAAGAATGATGATCAGCATCAGGGTATCAGGAACAAAGGGAAGATGAATAAAATCAAATTCAGGTTTCAGGGAGAGAAATGCGAGCACTGCGTAAAGAAAAAGCACTGCATTTAATGAACTCATGATCTTAAACGGTAAACTGTAAAAAGGTGTAACAGGGCAGTTGGGCCATAGTTCAACATCCAGTTTCTGTGCAAGCTGGGTTGCTGACTTTGTAAAGGTTATGTTTGTCATTACAACAGCTTTATCGCAGTCGTAGAAGTTTGCACCTGCATAGGCTTCCTGAACAGCTTTATTTCCAACGGGATGGGTGTAATATTTACATTGTATCCCATATTTTTTTCGATGTTTGAAAGCAATGATATCGATTCCCTGGTCTCCGGAGCTTTGGGTTACTTTTATTTTAGAAAAATGCTTTCGCTTTAGTATCTTTGCACATTGATATTCAAATTCATATCCATCCATGTGTTGAGTCTCCTGTATTATATAAAATTGTATAGCAGTCCTCGTAAATGATACATTTAAGAGGATTGCTATAGATGTAGTACATATTTGCAATATATTATATCTGCAACATACCATTTATAGAAATTCAGGAAAATACTGTAAGTAATGAAATGGCTGGTGTTACGGTATTTTCCTGAATTACGATAACAGTCTGCAGCAAAATAAGAATACCATGTTTGATGATAAAGAACAAGTGTTTTGCGAAGAAAAGAAGAATGGGTTATTGTTTACTGGCTGGTTTACTGGTTGCGTTACTGAGACGTTACCGAGAATGGAATAAACAGTAACGAGAATGGTTACTCTTTGCGGGAATTGTGTTATAATAGTCTTTGATTTATTGCTGCTGAAAAAAGTGGACAGTTTATAGCGAGCCTATTAAATGCACTATTTACGAGGATTGCTATAGTAATTATACAAAACCGTAAGAGGGGGATGAACATTTGAAAAATTTTGAAGAAATTATGTCGGAACGAAAAAACCGTATAGAAGCCAGAAAGGACGAGCTGATCCGCAGGAGTCTGCTGTCTGAAGAATTTCTGGAAATGATCCAGAAAAATAAAAGGCCCTTTGATCTGCTGATGTCTTACTATCAGTGTGCTGTCATGGAGATTGAGACAAAATTCAGAGTGCTGAATCAGGAGTATTCCCTGGAATATGATAAAAATCCTATCGAGGGTATTAAAACCAGAATTAAATCTTATGACAGCATTGTGCGGAAAATACGCAGAAAAAATATTCCCATGTCTTTAACTGCTATAGAAGAAAATATCAAGGATATCGCAGGTGTCCGGGTAATCTGTTCTTTTCCGGAGGATATCTATGAGCTGGCAGACAGCTTTCTGCGTCAGGATGATATTGTACTGATCGAGAAAAAAGATTATATAAAAAATCCAAAACCCAGTGGTTACAGAAGCCTGCATCTGATCGTGCAGGTGCCTATCTTTCTGCAGAAAAACAAAAAAATGGTAAATGTGGAAGTCCAGTTTCGAACTATTGCCATGGATTTCTGGGCAAGTCTGGAACATAAGCTTCGCTATAAAAAAGATATCCCGGCAGATCAGGCACAGCAATTGCAGGAGGAGCTTCTGGCGTGTGCCACCCAGAGTGCTCAGTTGGATAACCGGATGCAGGAAATTCGTAATCAACTGGTCAGCAGAGCTGATAAGGGGAATCAATCCTGAGAAAGTTCCTTATTTCAGGAACTTCCTCAATAATTTTTCATAAATTTTTCTATATGGCTGGTATCTCATTGGCAGATCCAGCCATGTTTTTTTGTCTACAATACTCTTATAGTGGGAGAAGGTATGAAAACCGTCTTTGCCATGGTAGGAACCCATTCCGCTTTCACCAAAGCCGCCAAATCCCATCTCACTGGTTGCCAGGTGGATGATGGTGTCATTGACACATCCGCCTCCGAATCCACAGTGGGAAGTAACTTTTTTCGCAGCTTCTTTGTCGGAGGTGAAGATATATAGTGCCAGAGGATGTGCCATGGAGTTGACCTTTTCGATGGCCTCATCCAGGGAATCATAGGCCAGCACAGGAAGCACAGGACCGAAGATTTCCTCCTGCATTACTGCATCCCCGAAGGTTACATTATCCATAACAGTAGGAGCGATCTGAAGAGCTCCCGGATTGTTGTCACCGCCGCAGACTACCTTGCTGGGATCGATCAGATTGCAGATACGAGTAAAGTGCTTTTCATTAATAATTTTCCCATAATTCTTATTATTCAGAGGTGTGGAACCAAACTGTTTCCTGATCTGTTTCTGGATCTGTCGGATCAGTTCATCCTTGATTTCTCTGTCGCAGTAAATATAATCAGGTGCTACACAGGTCTGACCACAGTTGAGATATTTTCCAAATACAATTCTTCTGGCTGCAAGTTTCAGGTTTGCACTTTTCTCTACAATGCAGGGGCTTTTACCGCCCAGCTCCAGGGTAACCGGGGTCAGATGTACAGATGCTTTTGCCATTACTTCCCTGCCAACATGCTGGCTTCCTGTAAAGAAAATATAGTCAAAATGTTCATTGAGAAGAGTGTTATTTTCCGCACGTCCGCCGTTTACCACAGCCACATACCGGGGATCAAAACATTCGGTGATAATGGTTTCAATCACCCGGCTGGTGTGAGGAGAGTAGGCACTTGGTTTCAGTACAACTGTATTTCCGGCTGCAATCGCATCGATCAGCGGATCAATGGTGAGCAGGAAAGGATAATTCCATGGGCTCATAACCAGGACAACACCATAAGGAGATGGCTTCTTATAGCTTCTGGAAGCGAACTGGGCAAGGGGAGTCAGTACTGTTTTTTCTTTTGCATAGGAAGGTGTATGGCGGATCATGTAGCTGAGTTCTGAGAGCACAAGTCCCACTTCACACATATAGGATTCAAAGTTACTTTTTCCAAGGTCACGTTTCAGTGCTTCATTGATCAGTGGTTCATATTTCTGAATACAGGTCTTTAATTTTTTTAAGGCATCCAGCCTTTTTTCTACCGGTAAAGTGGCACCTGTGTAAAAATAGCTGCGTTGTTTCTGGACGATTTCTTTAATTTCTGTTTCTGTCATAATACATTATTTCCTTATATAATATAGATATCAGGTAACTATTGAGAGTCTGCAGGTTCCTGTATTTTGATATTTTTATAAAAAACGCTTTGCAGGATAGAAGAATATTAACAGTTACTTCTCAGCTTCTGAGGTATTTTCCTTGGAAGTCAGAGACATCAGCATGTAATAAAATTTCTCCAGTTCGGAGGCATCCATAAGCTTCGGCACAGGATACAGAGGATTGGCCTCTTTATCTGCATAATGGGCAAGCTTGGGGATATCTGTTTCCTGAATTTCTTTTACAATATTTACGATTCCAAATCGCTCTTTCATCTCTTCAATTGCCCGGATAAAAAGCTCTGTTGCTTCATGGTCCGGCGTATTTTGTCTGCAAGTCCTGCTGCAATGGCAAGTCTGTGGAGCTTTTTGTCAATGCAGGAGCCATATTCCCGAAGTACCAGCGGCAGCAGAATGGCATTGGCAAGTCCATGGGGAACGTTGTACTGTCCGCCCAGAGAGTGAGCGACTGCATGAACATATCCTACATAGGATTTGGTAAAAGCACAGCCTGCATAGAAGGAGGCGTGGAGCATATTTCGTCTTGCCTGAATATTATCGCCATGCTCATAGGCAATGTCTATATTTTCAAAAATCAGTTTTACCGCTTTTAATGCATCCCTGCGTGTATCAATGGTGGTGGAATTGCCGATGTATGCCTCCACTGCATGAGTCAGGGCATCCATACCTGTAGTTGCGGTGATAAATGGGGGCAGGCTTAAGGTAACCTTGGGATCCAGCACTGCATAGCGGGGAATCAGCGGGAAATCGTTGATTGCGTATTTATATCTGGTGTCTGCATCTGTGATCACAGCGGCGAGAGTGGTCTCACTTCCTGTTCCGGCAGTGGTTGGAACTGCCATGAGAAGGGGAAGCTTCTTATGCACCTTCAGGATTCCCTTCATCTGAGCCAGAGAATGATTGGGTTTGACCGCACAGGCACCGACTGCCTTGGCACAGTCCATGCTGGAACCGCCGCCGAAACCGATGATGGCATCACAGCCTTCTTTATGGTAAAGCTCCAACGCCTCGCGGACATTGACAGTAGTAGGGTTGGCAACTGTTTTGTCATAAATGGTATAGGGGATACCGGCCTCCTTTAAAGCTTTTTCCAGTCTTCTGGTAAGTCCAAGCTTCATGATACCGCCATCTGTAATGATCAGTACATGAGTGCATTTATGGCGCATGATGATTTCAGGGAGTTCTTTGATGCTTCCTGCGATTTTGGGTTTTCTGTAAGGTAAAAAGGGAATTGCAATGTGAAAAGCTTTCTGAAAAGCCCTGCAATATATTTTTCTGAGAGTGTTCATGGATAATTCCTTTCCTGGGGGCAGCCTGCTGTTTTGCAGACTGCCGGACAGCAGTTATTTCAGAAAAAAATATAACAAGGTAAAAAAGAAAAGTCAATATATTTTGATATTCAAAATTATAAACAGGACAGGGCATATGAACAGTAATGGTGTACTCAATTCTAACAGATTTGTGGAAAAACTGGGTATTCAAATGTTGTTGCGAAATGTTGTAATTTATATGTTACTGTTCACACACCACTATCCCGCGAGGTGTTTTGGCATGAATATGCCAAAATCCCGAGACATACAAGCCAAAATTCCATTGCCGCAGGCAATCTGGAATGAATTTTGGCTACGTTACTGTGAACGGAGTGAACAGTAACATTTATATCCATAAAATTTTACGAAACTACGAAAATCAGTTGACAATGGAGTAAGTTTATACTAACCTAAAGTTAGCGAAGTATAACACTGCTATGAAACAGCAGTGCTATATGAAAGAAATTTGCTCCATAGTAAGTGGGTATGAGGGAGGAATGAAAAAAATGTTTCTGCAGATACAGGGTATTAAGAAGTCTTTTGGTGCAGGGGACAGCCGGGTGGATGTGCTGAAGGGACTGGATCTTGACATTGAGAGAGGGGAGTTTTGTGTGCTTCTGGGGCCGTCCGGTTCCGGTAAGTCCACGCTTCTGAATATTATCGGTGGGATTGACAGTGCAGATGAGGGAAATCTGGTCATAGACGGGGAGCGTCTGGCAGATATGTCAGAGAAGAAGCTGTCTTTGTACAGACGTAAGCATCTGGGATATATTTTTCAGATGTATAATCTAATCCCCAATCTTACAGTGCGGGAAAATATAGAGGTGGGAGCCTATCTCAGTGATAAGCCTCTGGATGTAGATGAACTTCTCCATACGCTGGGAATCTATGAGCACCAGAGAAAGCTTCCCAATCAGCTTTCCGGCGGTCAGCAGCAGAGGACTGCTATCGGCCGTGCCATTGTGAAGAATCCGGACATTCTTCTCTGCGATGAGCCTACAGGAGCCCTGGATTATAACACCTCCAAGGAAATCCTGAAGCTGATCGAGACGGTAAACCAGAAATACGGAAACACCATCGTCATGGTAACGCATAACGATGCCATCAAGGATATGGCTGACCGGGTGGTGAAACTTCGCGATGGGATGATCCGGAAAAATTATATGAATGAACATAAGATTCCGGCAGCAGAGTTGGACTGGTAAGGAGGCATATGGTCAACTACTCATCACCTAAAGGTAATGGGCTTGTAACTGCCCAGTCGTAGTAACGGCTTACGCCTCCGACCTTTTATCCCCAATAGGTATTGCTACCTAAAGTGACGCTACATCATAGGGTGGTTGACAGCGCCCTTTACAGACAAGATATACTCATCTGTAACTGTATCAGGTACTAAACTTCCCATGCTATACAGCAAACATTCTTTTACGGGTAAGATTTTACGCAATACGCGAGTTTTGTATTGCAACCTCATATCTTGTCAATACACAAAAGAGTGTCTTTGATGAGCAGCACATCTAACGGTTTTCTCTTTAAAAACTGCTACGGTTATTGTAGCATATTGGATAATAATTTACAAGGCTCCTCCCACCGCCTAAAGGCAGTGGGTTTCTGCCTATGACAAAGGAAAGGAGTTATTTATGAAAAATCCTTTACGCAAACGTCTGCCCAGAGAACTGAAGGGGGAACTGGGAAAATATCTGGTGGTCTTTATTCTGATGGTATTGACCATAGGAATGGTTTCCGGATTTCTGGTGGCAGACGGAAGTATGATTGTTGCTTATAATGATGGATTTGAAAAATACAATATAGAAAACGGAAATTTCCGTACCAATCAACAGATATATAAAAGCCAGAAAGAAGAAATCCAGAATCTGGGAATAAAGCTGTATGAAAATTTCTATATTGAAGAGCCTTTGGATAATGGAAGTACCATGCGCTTTTTCAAAAACAGGACAGAAATCAATGGAGTATGCCTGATGAAGGGAGAACTTCCAAAAGCAACAGGGGAAATTGCCATTGACCGCATGTATGCAGACAATAATGAACTGAAGGTGGGAGACACCTTGAAGAGCCAGAGAGGTAAGCAGACCTGGAAGGTTACAGGGCTTGTGGCTCTGTCTGATTACAGCTGTCTTTTTCAGAATAATAATGATTCCATGTTTGATTCTGTGAAATTCGGAGTTTCTGTGGTAACACCGGAGGAGTTTGATACTCTGGATCAGGATAAGCTCCAGTACAATTATTCCTGGATTTATGACAAACAGCCCAAAACAGAAAAAGAGGAAAAGGAAGTTTCAGAAGAACTGATGGAAAATATAGGGGAAATCATCACCCTGGAAGCTTTTGTACCCAGATATCTGAATCAGGCCATCACCTTTACCGGGGAGGATATGGGAAGTGACAAGGCTATGATGATCATATTGCTATACATTGTAATTGTCATTATGGCTTTTGTATTCGGAATTACTATCAGTAATACGATTCGCAGGGAAGCAGGGGTTATCGGCACGCTCAGAGCTTCCGGCTATACCAGGAGAGAATTGATCCGGCATTATATGGCATTGCCTGTCCTTGTTACACTGGTAGGAGCACTGGTGGGAAATATTCTGGGATATACAGTGTTTAAGAATGTATGTGCAGGAATGTATTATGGCAGCTATAGCCTGCCTAGCTATGTGACCGTATGGAGCGCAGAAGCTTTTCTGCTTACAACAGTAGTTCCGGTGATCATTATGCTGGTGATGAATTATGGAGTTCTCCGATACAAATTGCGTCTTTCCCCGCTGAAATTCCTGCGCAGGGATCTTTCAGGCAGAAAGAAGAAAAAAGCAATTTATTTAAGCCCTGTTATAAAAATCTTTTCCAGATTTCGTCTTCGCGTGATCTTTCAGAATATGAGCAATTACCTGGTACTGTTTATCGGGATTATCTTTGCCAACCTGCTGTTGATGTTTGGATTACTTCTTCCTTCGGCCTTATCTCATTATCAGGTGGAAATCCAGAATAATATGCTGGCAAAATACCAGTATATGCTTCAGGTTCCGGTAAGTGCAGCCAGTGGAAACAAATTTGACAGTCTGTTTTCTATACTGGAATTCTATATGTCTGCGGAAACAAAGAATGAAGATGCAGAAGAGTTTTCAGCATATTCTTTAAATACTCTTCCCGGAAAGTATAAGAGTGAGGAGGTTCTTTTGTATGGAATCGAGCCGGACAGCAGATATGTAAAGGCTGATCTTGATAAAGGAATCTATATTTCCAGTGCTTATGCGGACAAATATGGGATTCATCCCGGAGATACCATTACCCTGAAGGAAAAGTATGAAAAGGAACAGTATTCTTTTAAGGTAACAGGAATTTATGATTATACGGCAGGCCTGTGTGTATTTATGACCAGAACTCAGCTGAACGAAAACTTTAATCTGGGAGAAGATTATTACAGCGGCTATTTTTCTGATACCAGGATTACAGATATTAAAGACAAATATATTGGGTCAGTGGTGGACCTGGATGCACTGACCAAGATTTCCAGACAGTTGGATGTGTCTATGGGAAGTATGATGGGAATGGTAAATGGATTTGCTATTGTGATCTATATGGTACTGATCTATCTTCTTTCCAAGATCATTATCGAAAAAAATGCCCAGTCTATTTCAATGGTAAAAATCCTGGGCTATACAAATGGCGAGATCAGCAGGCTGTACATTCTGTCTACTTCAATGGTAGTAGTGTTCTGTCTGCTTGTCAGTCTTCCAATAGAAACAGCGGTTATGAAGGTTCTGTTCAGGGAGATGATGCTGTCAAGCATTTCCGGCTGGATTACGCTCTGGATCGACCCGATGATCTATGTGCAGATGTTTGCAGCAGGAATCATTACATACGGAATCGTGGCCTTGCTGGAATTTCGGAGAGTGAAGAATATTCCTATGGATGAAGCCTTAAAAAATGTTGAGTAGGACAAAATTTGATAAAAATTTGACATTATCTGGAA
>ULRN01009105.1_pt1 | contig 10290 bp, 7 predicted proteins | sample 1955461 | NCBI WGS metagenome assembly ULRN01 (sample SAMEA4835683, study PRJEB28245) | human gut metagenome | biome: gut microbiome; material: fecal sample | place: Denmark | collected 2008 | reverse complement strand
GCCAGTTCAGGCTGAACGTCAGGCACACGATGCCCACGGCCAAACCCGTGGCAGAGATTCCGGCCTGCCAACCGTGGCTGCGCAGATTGCGCAAGGCCTGCTTCAGATTCTGAACCCACAAACTTATTGTTCCCATAGCTTCAAACTGTTTCCTTGGTTTCATTCGTCCCATGCCAATTCCTCCACGTCGCCATAACGGCTGTAACCGGACGTAATGACACGGTCGCCGGGCCGGAGGCCTTCCAACACTTCATATTGCTTGGGGTTCTGCCGCCCCAAACGGATGAACGTGCGCACGGCACGGTTCTCGCCCGGCACCACCTTATAAATCCACTGTCCGCCCGTCACGGAATAGAAATCGCCACGAGGGATGGTCAGCACCCGTTCCGGGTTACCCAATTCTATCTGTACGCGCAGAGCCTGCCCGAGGCGCAAGGACGGAGGCACCTCGCCCGTAAAAGCCAAGTCTACAGTAAACATGCGGTCCTTGACTTCCGGTACGACTCGCCGCACCGACATGGCGTATGGCTTGCCTTTGTAAGTGCCCTTGGCAGGAAGTCCGCTTACGATGCGGTCGATGTAATACTCCCCGGGAGTGACCCGCACCTTATAGCGGTCGAGCACCTTGACTTCTCCGATTTCCCCTCCGGCCTGCACCTGTTGGCCGGGCACGACCGTGAGGTTGCTCAACTGCCCCGTGAGGGGCGCGCGCACCACGAGCCACTCCTGCTTGGCCTTCACCCGCTCGAATTTCCGGATTTCCTGTTCCCGGTCGTTGCGAATGAGCGAACGGCGCACGATGGTAGCCGCCGAGTCGTGCTGCAAGCTCTCCTGTTCCAGTTCCGCCGCACGGGTCTTGTACTCGTACTCCTGCCGCGCCACCTCCAGTTCCGCCTTGCTCTTGATGCCCATGCGGAACTCTTCTTGGCTCAGGGCATAGCTGTCCGAAATGCGTTGCAGCTCATAACGGTTCTGCAACACCTGCTTGCGCAGGAGCAAAGTCTTCTGCTCCATCTCGATTTCCTGCTCACGGTAGGACATGAGTTGCTTGTGCAGGGCATTCTCCTGCACCTCCATCTCGTCCAACAGCTCGGGATTGGACAGCACCAGCAACGTGTCGCCCTGCCGCACCCGTGCGCCCTCCTCGGCCACGATGCGCTCCACGTAGCCGCTTATCCGGCTGTTCACGCGCAAGGAGAGCATGGGCTGCACCACCCCCTCCTGCTCCACGTATTCCAGAAAGTCGGCCTGCACGGCTTCGGCCAGTCCCAACGTATCGGCCGACACGCGCTGTTTCTCGGGCGAGAACAACAAGGCCACCGTATAGGCTGCCAAGGAGAGGAACACGACGCCTCCCAACACATAATATTTGTGGCGCACGAACCACGGTTTTTTCTTGAGTTGTATGTCCATATATAATAAGGTATAAGCGTTATACGAATGGGTTCAGTCTTTCACCAGTTGCCCGTAATCCACCTGCAACGGACGGCCTTCGAAAAAATCATAGAGCGTCAGGCTGCGCAGGGTGTAGTAGAGGCTCCAGTAGGTGTGCAGGGCATTCAGATAATTCCGGCGCGCGGCATCTTTCTCCTCGATAGAGGCGTTGAGGTCGAGCACACTGGATTTTCCCAACACATACAGGCGACGTGCCACTTCGCTGCGGCGCAAGGCCGTGCTGTCCGTCCGGGCCGCCACGCGCACACGTAGCCCTTGCAGGTTGAACTGCCCTACCAACTTGCGGATATTCTGGTCGAAGTCCGTGCGGCTCTGCTCCACTTGCGTCTCCACCAAGTCCCGTTGCGAACGGGCCACGCGCACTTGTCCGCGCCCCTTTCCCCAGTCCAGGATGGGCAGGGTGATACCGATGCTCACCGCCTGTTGGTCGAGCGGATGGCGATAGGTGGAAGAGAAATTCTCCGCCGTCTGCGTCAGACCGAAACGGAGATATAGGTCGGCTTTCAGGCCAGCGTTGGCCTTGGCCTGCGCCACGTTGCTTTCCGCCTCCAACTTGCGCCGCTTCATGTAGAGGATGTCGGGACTGTGGAGATGCGCCCACTGCAAGGCTGCTCCCTCCTCCACCATCACGTCGGGCACTTCCGTGACCATCCGTATCGCGGGCAAGGTGTCGCCTTCATGCAAACCCAGATAGGAACGCAAGTCCAAGGCGCATTCGTCCATCTCGATACGGGCATTCAGCCGGTTGGTCTCCTCGTTCAGGCGGTTGATTTCGAGTTGGAGCATCTCGTTCTCGGTGGTCGTACCAATCTGGTAACGCCCCTGTGCGAAACGGTAGAGCGTGTCGGCATGGGCGAAATTCTGGCACGCCGTGGCATAGTTGCTCTGTGCCATGGCCAACGCGAAGAACTTGTCCACGGCCCGTGCGGCTACCAACTCCATCGTCTCCAGATAAGACCGCTGCGCCTCTTCGTAGCGCACCGGTTCGATGCGCCGCCTCCACTTCAGGTTGTTGTACCCGAAAAGCGACTGGCTGTAGCCGATGTTGACCGGCACGCTCTTCCATGAAAAAGTGCGGTCGCTCAGCAAATCCGTACGCAAGAGGGAGGATTCCAGGGACAACGTGCCGCCCGTCCAACTGACATTCTGCTGCACGCGCAGGGACAGGTCGGTGTTCAACAGGTTTTGCTCGACGAAACGCACCGACCCGTCTTCCATCGTGATTTGGTTGATGGAACGGTCGAGGTTCGGCCCGGAAGTCAACGTGAGCGAAGGCAAGTAATCAGCCCGGAACGAGCGATAGTCCCAATAGGCCGAGCGGAATGTATGGCGCGCGGCCAACGCGTCGGGCGAAGACTGACAGGCCCGGAGCACCACGTCGTCCAGTCCCCAGCCGCCCGTGGGCGGAAGAGGCTGTGCCGCCGTCCCCATGCCCCAGCACGCCACGCATGCCACGCATCCTATCCGCATTCTGATGTCCATAAGTCTTTTTATCATTCGTTTACAACTAATCATATCCAATTTGCGTGCCAAAAATGCAAACAACTGTATTCCAGACGCGTACCCCATCCACACCGGAAAACGAGTTGTGCGGATTTGCACTTTTTATGTGCGAAAATGCACATCCGCACACATTTTTGCGTAACTTTGCCTCGCATCAAATACCATATTCTATGCCTGCATTAGGAAAAATACTCATCATAGACGACAACGAAGACGTGCTCTTCGCCCTCCATCTCCTGCTTGAACCCTACGCGGAGAAAGTCAAGGTCATGCGTTCGCCCGACCGTATCGTACATTTCATTACCGACTTCCGGCCAGACATCGTACTGCTGGACATGAACTTCACCCGTGACACCGTGAGCGGACAGGAAGGCATGGATTGCCTGCAGGAAATCCTGAAGCTGGACCGCCATGCCGTGGTGGTCATGATGACGGCCTACGCCGACACGGACAAAGCCGTGCAGGCCATCAAGGCCGGAGCTACGGACTTCGTGTCGAAGCCTTGGGAAAACGACAAGCTGCTGGCCACGCTCCACGCCGCCATGAAGTTGCGCCGCTCACAGACGGAGGTGGGACGGCTCGAGGAACGCGTGGAAGCCCTCAGTGCCGAACGGGAAACGCCGCAACCCCTGCTCATCGGCGAGTCGGAAGGCATGAGGAACATCGTCTCCACCATCGGACGCTTGCGCGAGGCCGACGTGAACGTGCTTCTGTTGGGTGAGAACGGCACGGGGAAGGACGTAGTGGCCCGTTATCTTCTCTCCCATTCGTCGCGCGCGGCAGAACCGTTCGTGACCATCGACGTGGGTGCCGTGCCGGAAACCTTGTTCGAGAGCGAACTGTTCGGATACGAGAAAGGGGCATTCACCGATGCCCGCAAAGAAAAGAAAGGACGGCTGGAACTGGCCCACGGGGGTACGCTCTTCCTCGACGAAGTGGGCAACCTCTCCCCCACCGCCCAAAGTAAGCTGCTCACGGCCTTGGAGAAAAGGCGCATCGTGAGGCTCGGCGGCACGCGCGAGATTCCGATAGACGTGCGCCTGATATGCGCCACCAACGCCGACTTGCACACGCAGGTGACGGAGGGTACGTTCCGGCAAGACCTGTTCTACCGCATCAACACGGTGGAAATCCACATCCCGCCCCTGCGCGAACGCGGCGAGGACATCCAACTGCTGGCCGACCATTTCCTGCGGACGTACGCACGGAAATACAAGAAGGACATCCGGCAAATCGCACGCGACGCAAGGGGCAAGCTGCAACGGTATGCCTGGCCGGGAAACGTGCGCGAACTGCAACATGCCATCGAACGCGCCGTCGTGCTCTGCAACGCCGATACCCTCCATGCCGACGACTTCCTGTTGCACGCCCCGGCATCGCCCGTGGCCGACGGCGAGACCCTCAACTTGGAAGCACTGGAACGCAACGCCGTGGAGAAAGCCGTCCGCCTGTGCGAAGGCAACATGAGCCGCGCCGCCCAGATGTTAGGCATCACGCGTTACTCGCTCTATCGCAAACTCGAAAAATTAGGCTTATGAAAATACCCCCTTCCTGGCAGACAGCCGCTTGCGGTGCCGGCCTGTTCCTGACGGCCTCCGCCGCCTGTTTCTGCGCTGCGGAGCAACTGTGGCTCACCGCTGCCGTGTGCGTCGCGGCCTTCGTCGGCCTGTATGCTTCCCTCCACCACCGGCAGACACGCCAAATCCGGCTGTTGCGCTCTTTCATACGGGGCATCCGCCACAGCGGGTTGAAAGAGATTCCCCGTTTCGTTCCGGAGGAATCCGCTCGTGCACTCGGCCTGGAACGGGAAATCGAACACACGCTCGCCGCATACCGGCAACAACTGTTCGACGAGGCCACCCGCCAGAAATATTACCAACTCCTGCTCGACCACGTGGACACCGGCATCGTCTCGTGCGACGGCGAAGGGCACGTGGAATGGATGAACCGGGCGGCTACGGCACAAGTCGGCACATGCCGGTGCGTGCCGGAGGAATGGTTGCGGCGGTCCGGACCAGAGGCGCGCGTAGTACCGGTGGAACGCCACGGGCAGACGAAAGACCTCCTGCTCTCGTCCACACGCTTCACTTTGGATAACCGCCCACGTATACTCTTCACGCTCAAAGACATACACCACGTGTTGGAAGAACAACAACTGGAATCGTGGAAGACGCTCACCCGGGTACTGACCCACGAAATCATGAACTCCCTCACTCCTATCCTGTCGCTGAGCGAGACGCTCACCCGGCAGGCTCCCACGGCAGAACCTTCCGCCAAACAGTACGGCCAGATGCAGCAAGCCTTAGAGGCCATCTACCGCCGCAGCAAAGGCCTGCTCCACTTCACGGAGAACTACCGCAAACTGACCCGTGTGCCCCCTCCGCAATACGCAGCCATCCGTGTGGACGAGCTTTTCGACGACCTGAAGAAGTTATTCGAGGGCATGCATCTCACCTTCGACCAACCTTATCCCGGTTTCACGTTCCAGGCCGACCGCTCCCAAATCGAACAGGTCTTGATTAACCTGATTACCAACGCACGCGACGCATCCCCAAGCCCCGAAAGCGAAATAAAAATCCACTTGCGCCGGAACACGGCCGAAGACGAAGTGCAAATCAGCGTGCAGGACTACGGACAAGGCATCCCCGTGGAAGCACAGGAGCGCATCTTCGTCCCGTTCTACACCACCAAGCCGAACGGTTCGGGCATCGGACTGGCCTTGTGCAAGCAAATCGTCAACCAGCACCACGGCTACATCACCCTGCATTCCACTGTGGGGAAAGGCAGTCTGTTCACCCTCTGCCTGCCGCGCAACGGCCTGCGTGCGCCCCAAACTTGAAACGCACAGGACGAAAGCTTATATACAGATTTTTTACCATCGTCACTTCATTCTATTATTCACTATAAATCAACGACATACGACATCAAAATCAATCTCCTGAGAACGGAAAATCGTTTGCCGCAGAATGAAAAATCATTCGGCTGAGATTGATTTTCCGTTCTGCGGCAAACGAAACGAAGCTTTCAGCAGGGGAAAAATGTAACGCTTTCGGAAGAAAGCGAAGTTCCTTCACATCCATTCAAAAGACAGGGCAAACCGCTCCTACCACGTTAAATATTATTAGAAAAGGATACAGGATAAAGAATAAATCCCTACCTTTGAATCAATAAGGTATAACCATCAGTTTGAACATGAAGAAATATATATTGCCGGCATTTTGTTCCCTTTTGCTTTCCTTGCCTTCGCAAGCGCAGAAGAACGGGCAGGCCATACCAGCCCCGACGGCTGAATATTATATGAATCATTACCAGTTTGACGAGGCGGAAGAACTCCTTAATCAGGACATCAAGAAGCTGAAACGCAAACGGCAACCGACCGACGTGGAAGAAGGAAAATTGCAGGAAATAGCCCGGTTGCGCTCCATGATGAGAGCTACGGAACGGGTGACGGTCATAGACAGTCTGGTCGTAGACAAGAATACGTTCCTGAACCACATCAAACTCAGTCCGGAAAGCGGGGAAATCAGTCCGTATAGCACATTTTTCCACCGTACGGATGAAAACGGTTGTACGGTCTATCTGTCCGAATTGGGCAATAAGATATATTTCGCTCAGCCGGATGAGAACAAATACCTGAGATTGTTTACCAGCGACCTTGTGGGAGGCCAATGGACAGCTCCTCATAAATTGGACGAGTTGGACGGGGATGATGCGCAGAACTATCCGTTCATGCTTTCCGACGGCATCACGCTTTACTATGCCGCCCAAGGAGAGGAAAGCATCGGAGGATATGACATATTCGTGACACGCTATGACATGGATGAAAAGAAATTCCTCTATCCGGAAAATCTCGGCATGCCTTTCAATTCCCCCGCCAACGACTACATGCTGGCCATTGACGAGTTCAACCAACTGGGATGGTTCGTATCCGACCGGAACCAACCGGAGAACAAGGTGTGTATCTACATCTTCATCCCGAACGACATCCGCAAGGTGTATGATGCCAATATATACGAGGAGGATGAACTATGCCGTCTGGCCCTTATCCACAGTATCGCAGAGACATGGGGGGACAAGGAAGCCGTGGCGCAGGCACGACAAAGGCTACAAGCCGCACTGAGCGCGCCCAAGGTGGTCAAGAAGCAGAAGGACTTCGAGTTTGTCATTGACAACCGCAACACTTACACCTTGTTGAACGATTTCAAATCTCCGGAAGCACGTAACAAAATGGCCGCATGGCAAAAGAACCGTATCCAACTGGACAAAAGTCGACAGCAACTGCAAAACCTGCGCGACCGGTATGCCACCGGCAACGATGCGCAACGTCAAACGCTGAGCCAACAAATCCTTCAGCTTGAAGCACAATGTGAGAAGGCCGAAGCCACATTGCATGCGGAAGCCAAAACCATCCGCAATCTGGAGATACAATCCCGCAAGAAATAATCATGTTTATCTTTTAAATCATAACGCTTATGAACAAGTATTTTGCACCATCAGAACTTATCATCAACGAGGACGGAAGCATCTTCCATCTCCACGTAAAACCGGAACAACTGGCAGATAAAGTCATCCTCGTGGGCGACCCAGGGCGTGTCCCCACCGTGGCATCCCATTTCGACACTCAGGAGTGTGACATCTCCAGCCGCGAGTTCCGAACGATTACGGGGACATATAAGGGAAAGCGGATTACAGTAGTGTCTACCGGTATCGGTTGCGACAACATCGACATTGTCATGAACGAACTGGATGCCTTGGCCAACATCGACTTCAACAGCCGCAGGGAGAAAGAAAAGCTCCGCAGCTTGGAACTGGTGCGCATCGGTACATGCGGCGGGCTTCAGCCTTATACGCCTGTCGGCACATTCATTTGTTCCGTAAAATCAGTTGGTTTCGACGGTTTGCTGAACTTCTATGAAGGGCGCAATGCCGTATGCGACCTACCGTTGGAACGTGCGTTGCTTAATCATTTGGGATGGAGCGGAAACCTGTGCGCCCCTGCCCCTTACGTCATCGATGCCCATCCGGAACTGATAGAACGCATAGCTGCCGACGATATGGTACGGGGTATCACCGTAGCCTGCGGTGGATTCTTCGGTCCGCAAGGCCGTCAGCTTCGCATTCCTTTGGCGGACCCCCGTCAGAATGAGAAGATTGAAAGCTTTTCTTACAACGGGCTTCAAATCACCAATTTCGAAATGGAAAGTTCCGCATTGGCCGGATTGGCCCGTCTGATGGGGCACAAGGCCACGACATGTTGCATGGTGATAGCCAACCGGGTAGCCGGAGAAGCTGACCCCGGTTACAAAAACAAAAGCGACGATCTGATTCAGTTGGTTATCGACCGGATTTAAACTCTCATACAGGTATGAACATCGATTTCAAGCCCTCTGAGGATTCAGACAAAAGCGAACGCTACCGTCTGTTTCTCCAACATTACGCCGCGCTTATCGAAGGAGAACGGGACGAAATAAGCGTAATGGCCAACACGGTGGCTGCACTGAAAGAAGCGTTCGGGTTCTTCTGGGTAGGATTTTATCTGGTGAAATCCGAACAGGAACTCACACTCGGGCCGTTCCAAGGAAGCATTGCCTGCTACCGTATCCGGAAAGGACGTGGTGTCTGCGGTACGGCATGGGAGAAGGCATGCCCTCTGATTGTGCCCGATGTGGATCTTTTTCCCGGACATATCGCATGCAGTAGCGAATCCCGTTCTGAAATCGTGATTCCAATCATATATAATAAGGTAATAAAAGGAGTATTGGACATAGACAGTGACAAAGCGGACAGTTTTGACGAAACCGACCGTAAGGGGTTGGAAGAAATGGTCAACCTGATGGCTTCCACACTGTACCGATGACCTATTAAACATTCATATCCCTCTCCGTCCGTCTGCACTACAGACGCGACGGGGAGTTTCCGAAATAGCAAACAGCTCTCATGAACACGCAAGATACAATCTGTGCCATTGCCACTGCACAAGGAGGTGCCATTGGCGTAATCCGCATCTCAGGAAAAGATGCCATCGCCATAACAGACCGTATTTTTACTCCCGTAGGTAAACATCCCCTCCCCCTTTCCGAACGCAAGGCTTATACCATGGCATTCGGGCATATCCGACAAGACGATGGGGAGATCATTGATGAAGTATTGATCGGTTTGTTCAAGTCACCTCATTCTTACACGGGCGAAGACTGTGTGGAAATCTCATGCCATGGTTCGTCTTTCATCTTGCAACAGGTCATGCAACTGCTCATCCGGAAGGGATGCAGGGCGGCCGGCCCGGGTGAGTTCACCCAACGTGCCTTCTTGAATGGAAAGATGGATTTGAGTCAGGCGGAGGCCGTGGCAGACCTGATAGCCTCTTCGTCCGCTGCCACCCACCGGATGGCTATGAACCAGATGAGGGGCGGTTTCAGCCGCGAACTGTCCGCCTTGCGCGAACGCCTACTCCACCTCACTTCTTTGATGGAACTGGAATTGGATTTCAGTGACCATGAGGAATTGGAGTTTGCCGACCGCAGTGAATTGGAGACCATTGCCGCGGATATAGAAAAGGTCATCAGTGGATTGGTCCACTCATTCAGTGTGGGAAACGTCCTTAAAAATGGAATACCCGTAGCTATCGTCGGTGAAACCAATGCAGGCAAGTCCACGCTCTTGAACACGCTGCTTAACGAAGAAAAGGCGATTGTAAGCGACATACACGGCACTACACGCGATGTGATTGAAGACACGGTAAACCTCAGCGGTATCACGTTCAGATTTATCGACACCGCTGGCATACGCGACACCCATGATACGATAGAAAACATGGGGATTGCACGCAGTTTCCATAAGATGGAACAAGCGGAAATTGTCCTATGGGTCGTAGACAATACTTGTGCGGAAGCACAAATCCGACAACTTTCGCCCCGTATCCTCCCTCTCTGCTCCAACAAACAGCTCATCATCTTGTTGAACAAATCAGACCAAGTATCGGCTGTTCCAACAAAGCTATCCGGCTTGCCAGAAAACACTGTCACGCTATCTATTTCTGCCAAAGAAAAAACAGGTATCCAAGAACTACAAAATCTCCTTGTAAAGACTGTCTCCGTCCCCGAACTAACTTCTTCCGACCTCATCGTCACGAATGTGAGACACTACGAGGCATTATCACTGGCTCTCGAAGATATCCACCGCGTACAAAACGGACTCCAAACTCATCTTTCCGGTGATTTCATCAGCCAGGATTTACGTGAATGCCTTTTCCATCTGGCCGAAATTGTGGGTGGTGAAATTACCGCAGATGAGGTATTGGGGAATATCTTTATGAAATTCTGCATCGGCAAGTAA
>ULRN01049012.1_pt1 | contig 10331 bp, 10 predicted proteins | sample 1955461 | NCBI WGS metagenome assembly ULRN01 (sample SAMEA4835683, study PRJEB28245) | human gut metagenome | biome: gut microbiome; material: fecal sample | place: Denmark | collected 2008 | reverse complement strand
CAGCCGCTACTACACCCAAGGGAAAACCTATGACAAAGGCATCATTGTAGAGGGCGGGGTGACGATACTGAAATTATAAATTATTGCTTCTCCTTAATCAGCCCCGTCCTATACGCCACCAGCAGTTTCATCAAATCCTGAATCTGCGTAACGAGTTCACTTCCTTTATCCGTATCCTTCACCATCATACGCTGCGAATTGAATTCGACAACCAGGGTTGTAGACTTGATGTCTTGTCCTTCTTCAATGGCTTTCTGACGGCTCTGGAACGGCTCATGCTGCACCAACTGCAAGCCGTGGGAATGATATACCAGCGTATATCCCGCAATTCCCGTTTCCGGCTGATAGGCTTTTGAAAAACCACCGTCAATCACCAGCAGCTTACCATCCGCTTTGATGGGTTTCTCACCTTTAATGGTCTTTACCGGTACATGTCCGTTGATGATATGCGAATGTGGCCCCGGCTTCACGCCGAACTCTTCAAGAATGCGGTCACACACCTCAGCCTCGTTGCGCAAAGCATAGTAATGCCCTTTCGTCTCCTTATGCAATGTTTTGTCGGCCACAAAATAGCGTTCAAAGGTAGCCATCTTGTCTTTATCGAAGGAAGGGGCATCCGGTCCGCACCACATGTACCAGACATAATCCAGTGCAAACTGTTTCTCGTCCGAACCGTCCTCGTCAAAGTAAGCGGTACGTATCAGCTGGTCGGTCTTTTTCAGCAACTTACGTCCCCAGTATTCCTTTTGGCCGATGCGGACATGTTTAAAACTGCCGTCCGCATTCAGAGGCACGGAAGCATGATAAAGCAGGTTACTGTTGCACACCAGATACATGCCGCCATACGTAAACAAGCAGCGCATGTGCTTCTTCATCTTCTCGCTGTTCATGAAAGAAGAATGAATCCGGTGCATCAGTTCGCGCTCTTCGTCCGACAGACGATACGGGTCCGCCGGGTCTACGGTGGGGAAATTCACATCGCGCAACGGATATTCCTTGCCTTCGTATACAAACACACCACGCTCGAAATCCACCAGATGCAGCAGTTTCCGGTTCTCCATACCGAACTCAGGACGGCGGCTGATGATTTCCGCCTCCAGTTTCAACTGGATAACCGTAATCGCCTTGTGCATCTGTGTAATCAGCCGCAAGGTCTTCTCATTGTATTCCGCATCGGCAAAGTTCATTTTCGGCGCAAAGATGGTGCAAGGGTCATCCGCATAGGTATCCATGGCAAACGTTGCAAGCGGCAACAGATTGATGCCATAACCATCCTCCAGCGTTGCTAAATTGGCATAGCGCATCGACATACGGATTACGTTGGCTATACAAGCATCATTACCCGATGCGGCACCCATCCACAGAATATCGTGGTTACCCCATTGGATGTCGAAATTATGATAATCACAGAGAGTATCCATGATAATATGCGCACCCGGTCCGCGGTCGTATATATCGCCCACGATATGCAGCGAGTCGATGGTCAAGCGCTGGATAAGGTTGCACATCGCCACAATAAAATCATCCGCACGCTTCGTAGAGATAATGGTACTGATTATGACATTGATATAGGCATGCTTGTTAGGTTCGATGCTCGATTCGTGCAACAGCTCTTGAATGATATACGAGAACTCTGCTGGAAGTGCCTTGCGTACTTTCGAACGGGTATATTTGGACGAAACGTTCTGGCATACTTTTACCAACTGGTTCAGTGTTATCAAATACCAGTCATCCAGGTCCGTTTCCTGCTCCTTGATAAGTTGCAGCTTCTCTTCCGGATAATAAATTAACGTACAGATTTCCTTCTTCTCACTTTCGCGCAGTGTATGCCCGAATATTTCGTTCACCTTACGTTTCACTGCCCCCGATGCATTCTTCAGCACATGCTGAAAAGCCTCATACTCGCCATGAATATCCGTCAGAAAATGCTCTGTACCTTTCGGCAGATTCAGAATGGCCTCCAGATTGATGATTTCTGTACTGGCATCAGCAATGGTAGGAAAACTGCGTGATAATAATTGCAAATAACGCAAGTCATTGACAATACTTTCCGGAGTTATATTTCCCATAGTTATTTAATTGATAGTTGATAATTGACAGTTGATAATATCCCTCATTCTTCATTATCCATTAATGAAGAACATGAGCAGCACTTGGGCTATAATTACCCGTAGAAACATGCACAGCGGATAAACCGTAGCATAAGCTACAGACGGATTGTCTCCCGGAATGGTGTCGTTGGCGTAGTTCAGCGCCATGGGGTTTGCCATGCTTCCGCACAGCATACCCGCCATTGTTCCGAAATCTATCTTCAGCCACTTGAAGGTAACGATACCCATAATCAATACCGGAACCACAGTCAACGCAAAACCCGTAGCAATCCATAACAGCCCTTCCGGCCGGAATACCGTATCGAAGAAATGGGCACCCGCATCCAGTCCCAGGCAAGCCAGGTAAAGAGACAATCCCAATGCACGGAGCATCAGGTTCGCACTGCGCGTAGTATAAGTCACCATGTGCATCCTCGGACCGAATGTCCCGATAAGAATACCTACGATGATAGGGCCTCCTGCCAATCCGAGCCGCACGGGAGCGCTGATGCCGGGAATGGAAATAGGAATTGCTCCCAAAGCCAGACCGATGACAATGCCGATAAATACCGCCACCAAGTTCGGTTCCTTCAGGCTTTTCACAGCATTGCCCAGCACCTTCTCCACATTTTGTATAGCAGCGGCTTCGCCCACTACGGTCAGGCGGTCACCCAATTGCAAGGTCAGTTCCGCTGTGGCCAGCAGCTGCACGCCGCTACGATAAACCCGGCTGATATTGATACCGTAATGATTACGCAGATGGAGAGAACCCAGCTTCTTGCCGTTCAACTCCGGGCGCGTCACCACGATACGTTGCGAAATCAACTGGCTGTCTATGGCATTCCAGTCTATATCTTCCTTGTTCCAGTCAGTATGCTCCTGCTCGCCGAAAAGCACAGTCAGAGCCGGCGTATTTTTCTCCGAGGTAATCACCAGCAGGCGGTCACCTTCCTTTATAATCTTTTCCGAGGTAGGAATACTCACATTCCCATCCCGCCACAAGCGGGAAATCACGAACTTCGGATAGCTGTTCAGCCCGCCTATTTCCTTGATACTCTTGTTGAAGATGGCAGGATTGTGCACCTGGAACGCAACAATGTAAGGCTTGTTCACGTCATCCTTCTCTTTCAATTCCAGGTCTTCCTTATGCGCCAGCGTCTTACGGATGAACAGTACGGCCAGAATGACCCCTACCACCCCCAGCGGATATGCCACCGCACACCCCAAAGCAGGGGTACTGGACTCCAATCCCATCTGTTTCAATGTCTGCTGTGCCGCACCGAGTGCCGGTGTGTTTGTCGTGGCACCGCAAAGTATGCCCACCATATCCGGCAGGGATACTCCCAACCCATAGCTGCCCAGTACAGTCAGCAGGGTGCCGATAAGCACTACACCCGTGGCGAGCATATTCAGTTGTACCCCTCCTTTACGGAAAGAGCTGAAAAAGCCCGGTCCCACCTGCAAACCCAAAGCATACACAAATATCACCAGCCCGAAGCTTTCCGCATAATTCAGCATCTGCGGGTCTATGGACAACCCGAAATGCCCGGCAATGATGCCGGCAAAGAATACAAACGTCACTCCCAATGAAATGCCGCAAACATGTATCTTCCCCAATCCCAATCCGATAGCGGAAATCAGTGAGAGTACCACAACCGCCTGCAAGGCGGAGTGCTCGACGAATAAACTATATAGCCAGTCCAATGTGCATTCTATTTTACAGTTTCAGGCTGCAAAGATAGTGCAAACCTCATGCAAAATAAAACGAACCCGTCTATTTTTTATGCGGCAGCACTTCTAAAAAAGGGATACGATACAATAAATCCCTGCTGCCAGCAAAGCACTGACGGGGATAGTCAGCACCCAAGCGGTCATCAGACTCTTCGTAACTCCCCAACGCACAGCCGAAAGCCGCTTCGTGGCCCCTACTCCGATAATAGCTCCCGTAATGGTGTGTGTCGTACTTACCGGAATCTTCAGATACTCCGTCAGATAAAGCGTAAACGCACCGGCAGTTTCCGCAATCACCCCTTCCAGTGGCGTCACCTTCGTAATCTTAGTCCCCATGGTCTTCACAATCTTCCACCCGCCGGACATGGTACCGAGTGAAATGGCCGTAAAACAAGAGAATGCCACCCAGTCCGGCAGGTCATCAATACTGTTTATCCCCATTCCCAGTCCTTCCGAATGTCCGGCTATCATAGCCGCAGCAATGATACCCATTACCTTCTGTGAATCATTCAGACCGTGCCCGATGCTGAACAAAGCCGAAGACACCAGCTGCAGTTTCTTGAACCACACCTCGGCCGTATGGGGATGCGCCCTGCGGCAAATGTACAAGACCAACAACGTAAAACCGAATGCCACCACCATACCAATCAAGGGAGCCAGAAAAATGAATGCCGCAATCTTCAGAATGATACTCAACTGGATGGCCTCAAAACCGTGTGCCATGATGGCAGCTCCGGCAAAACCTCCGATAAGCGTGTGCGAAGAAGAGGAAGGGATTCCCTTCCACCAAGTGAACAGATTCCAGGCAATAGCCGCAATCACGCCGGCCAGAATGATAGGCAAAGTAATGTAAGGCTCCATCACCGTTTTCGATACGGTGTTGGCAATGCCGAAACCGCCGATGACACACTTGGCGATGAAAAAGGCCACAAAATTGAAGAAAGCCGCCCATATCACCGCCTGAAACGGTGTAAGCACTTTGGTAGACACAATGGTGGCAATAGAATTGGCCGCATCATGAAAACCGTTGATATAATCGAATATCAGAGCCAGTACAATGATAATCACTAATAGTTCCATGCGTCCGTTCGTTTATGCGTATTTCACAATCAGGCTCCTCAAAATCTTGCCCACGTGTTCGGCTGCGTCCGTCGTTTTTTCCAACTCATACATAATCTCCTTGATTTTGATGAGTTCAATGCAGTCCTTCTCTTCTTCAAAAAGCCTGGTGATGAAAAATTCATAAATATCATCTGCCCGGTTTTCTATGTCATGCAGCTGGTTGCAATATGCGCGCAGCTTATCCGGACTCTTGCGAAATGCCTCCAGTTCATCCATGGCCTGGCCGATGAGGGCCGCTTCTTGTTGAACCATATGTCCCAGCTCTTTCCCCTTGTCCGAAATAGGATGCGGATTATAGATAGTGATACGCTTGGCACAGCTGTTTATTCCATCAATCACATCATCCATGCCCGAAGCCAGGTCATGGATATCCTCCCGGTCAAAAGGAGTAATGAAAGTAGTGCCCAGTTCATCCAGAATCAGATTGGTCAGCTTATCGCCCTCGCGCTCCAAATCTTTGATTCGTTTATAATCTTCCGCCCTCTTCTCAGGCGAGTCATGGCCCAATATTTCTATCAACAGAGCCGACGAGGACAATAAAATCTCAGACAATTGCTTCAGCAAAGGAAAGAATTTCGGTTCTTTCGGTGTGAACCGGCTAAAAAAAGAATTCTTCATAATGGATAAATGTACTAAGTATATTAATTTATTTTTGTTTTCGTTGTTTCAGTCTTGCACGCAGCACTTCTACCACGGCCGGCAGTATGGAAACCACAATAATGGCCACAATCAGCAGTTTGAGGTTCTCTTGTACAAACGGAAGGTCACCGAAGAAATAACCCGCATAACAGAAGATGACAATCCAGCAGGCGCCCCCAATCAGGTTGTACAGCATGAAGTAATAGTAATGCATCTTACCCATCCCCGCCACGAATGGCGCAAACGTACGGACGATAGGCACAAAACGAGCTATGATAATTGTCTTGCCTCCATACTTCTTATAGAACTCATGGGTCTTGTCGAGATGGTTTTGCTTGAATATTCTGGAATCGGGATTATTGAAGAGCCTTTGCCCGAAGAAATGCCCTATCATGTAGTTGCAAGAGTCGCCCAATACCGCGGCAACAAACAATATCAAAGCCAGCACATTGACCTCGAGAGGCATGTCGGGCAGTGCGGCAATAGCTCCCGCCACAAAAAGCAGGGAATCGCCCGGCAGGAAAGGTGTGACCACCAGCCCCGTTTCGCAGAAAATAATCAGAAACAATATGGCATACGCCCACATATGATATTCCTGCACTATATCAATCATATACTGATCGATATGGAGAATAAAATCCAATAGAAAATCCATTATATATTGATTATCAGTACTTAAAAAATAGAGAAAAACTCGGCATGGGGAGACGGGCAATCTCTCCGGCTCCCGAAAGAGAGGAGGGGAAAGTACTAAATAAGAATACGCCTCAGCGTATATACATAATATCTATATGAAATCTTATGGAGATGGAAAGTAAAGGGGAAAGAAGTTGTCTTTTCTTCCGGGAGCAGAGTTTTCAGGGTTCTCGCAACCTTGGCGGCAATGAAGTCCGGATTAAGCCTCAACAATTTCGAGCAAGAGGCATGCCGTAATGAGAAGGTATTTCCTATGCAACCGGCATCTGCCAGGCAATTATAATTCGCGTCCTCCCCTTTTTCCTGGCATTGTCTGCCATCTGCCCCCGACAAGCTGTGCTGGGCTCCGGAGAAATAATGCACATCCGCAGTAGGGAGTGTCTTACATCCCTCCATATCATCAGAAACGGAAGTGAACTTCGATATGAGGAACAACCCTAACAAGATATAGAATATACATTTCGCCATAGCGGGTGCAAATATAGAAACTATTTTCGGATTACAACAGAAAAATGAAAAACAAAAAGCGGTTAACCGTTTCATCAGTCAACCGCTTTCTTGTTTTTGTAGTGGGTACGAGAATCGAACTCGTATACCATGCGTGAGAGGCATGTATCCTAACCGTTAGATGAACCCACCCTCGCATTTGTCTTGTACACCCTCAGGGATTCGAACCCTGGACCCACTGATTAAGAGTCAGTTGCTCTACCAACTGAGCTAAGAGTGCATCTGGCGGAAGCTGGGGGATTCTCACTCAACTTCCATATATCGCTGTAAATTAATGCTTTAACTATTATGCACCTTTAAATTGGTCGCAAATTAGTGCGCAAAAATTAAACACTTTTTCAATATATCCCAAAAGAACTTCGTTCTATTTAACTATCACTTAGTTCTACAATTCCTTTGAATTGCGTTGCAAAGGTAGGGATTTGAACCTTAACCACCAAACATTTTACTTATTTTTTTCTACAAATTTTGTTGTTATCTCAACCCTGTTCAACCAACCCTGAAGGAACTTTTGATTGGAAGGTTTGATAGTCACCAAGTTATGATAATATATTCTTCGTTGATTAATGAACTCATTAACCAACTCATTCAACTTGGCTTTATTATTGGTATAAGTAAGGGTAATGTTTCCAATTACACCATCTGTTGCAATTGTCACGCCATACACCTTATTAATTGCTTTTTGTAAAAGTTTCACTGTCGCACCTGTACCTGCATTAACACCCATATCATATAAGTGTACCCTTATCATATCTGAATCTATCTTATCCGCTTTTATTGGCTGGTAGTACTTGGAATCATATATTTCAATAACCAACCTTTCTAATTCCGAATCCTGAATCTTCTGGTTCCACTTCAAAGGCTTGTGCTTATCAACTATCTTCCAACCTTTCCATTTCGGGTTTGAATTGCGTGCAATACCACAATATGTTTCACCACCACTATCTGAAGGGTCGTTTACATAATAACCTTCCGTTTCAAGTGTCTTGCTTATAACATCCTCTTTACTTATCATTTTTCTTTTCAAATAAGATAAATAAAAAAAGAGGGTTTCGTTTGGAATATAAGTTTGAAATATTACATTTGTCACAAATTAAACAATTATAAATCTGAAACTTATGATGAATATGAAGATAAATATAAAGTTAGAAATGGAGATGCAACTGAAGATAAAAGAACTGCTATTAGTAGTGAAAAAAGTAGTCAAGGTATTAGCACCGTTGATAGTGTTAATTGATGTATTTAATAAGTTCTATATGTAGATAATAGTGATGCTAATGCTATTGATTCTTTTTGTGGTACAGGTGGTATTACTTATGGTGTTCTAAGTAATGGTACTAATGATGGTAAAACCCCACATCTTACTGATTGGTAAAGTGTGGGGTTCTTATTAGTGTCTATTGCCTACATAATAACTAAATGAAGAACGTTTATAGTATTGATGGTATGCAGCATTTGCGAATGCAAGTGACATAACACAGTCATCATGTGCACCGTGCATCCCTCGATATACAATACTTCTATTCTTCTTATTAAATTCTATTCCAAAGGTCTTTAACTCATTCAATAAGGAATCTGAATTGATTATCTTGATGGCTTCCGTTTCAAAGTCAACTATCAGGTTTTCAATTATCTGCTGCTTGTTCTTATTCAAAGTATAGAATGAAGAAAGTTTACCATTATATTTTTCTTTCAAACTATCAAAAAAGAAATCACCTATTGAATTAGTTTCAACCCAGCAATCAACTGGTTGCCATTTCAACAACTGTGCTGCAACTGCTTTAGTTATCGCATTATAATCCATCTTATTCCACCTGTTCTGATACACCAATTGATGTGTGTTCAGGTCTATAATAGAAAGTACAGTGTAATCTTCAGCCCTGCCAATATCAAGCCCTGCAACATACTTACCTGAATAGTTGATTAGGTTGTAATCTAATATACATCTATTTATATTCTTGAAAACTGAACCTTCACCATCATCAAGAAATTCAGCCAATACTTCTTGCTTATAGATGTTTGCAGGAAGTTGTTTCTTCATATCTTCAAGTTCTTCAGATGGTACTAATGGATTGGATGCAGTACCCATTACAAAGGACTTATATTTGGTCTGTTCAGGCTTGTTTCCTTCCTGAAAGATTTGATAATACCAACTACCTTTTCCAAGTGGTGTACTACAAAGTATAACCTGTTTTGCCAATAAGAATATAGGTCTTAGTACTTTATTCCAAGCATCATCACTTATTTGGGCTGCTTCATCAATAACCCCATACTGATAACCCCTACCACGCAAATTATCAACAGCACCTTCACCTGCACTTACAAACTCAATATAACTGTTATTGGTAAAGGTAATCTTTAGGTCTGACTTATTTATACCTTGTTTCTTCAGGAATGGAAACTTTTCAGTAATTGCACCAACTACCAGTTCAAAGATATATTTAGCCAACTTATAAGATGGTGTACAATATCCAACCGCTATATTGGGATTTGATAAAGTCCAAAATAAAGCTTGATTAGCAGCAAAGAAAGATTTGCCAAACCTTCTGCCACAATTCAATATAACAAACTTTGTTTCAGGATTCAGAAGAAGATATTGATGAATCTGTTTCTGCCCTTCGTGTGGGGTGTATAGTTGTACCTGCTGCACACTTCGGTTAACCTTCTTCTGTATGGTGTCTTTCCTATACTTTAATATATCCTTCCTGTTGCAATCATTATTTTTTATTGGTGTTGGTAGTTTGTCTTTCTCTGTTATCTTCTTTGGTCTGCCTGTTTTTCTGTGTTTCAATATTGAATCCATTAATCAGCAGTATCTTCTTCATCTTCATTATTAGTATCAATAGTGAATCCACCAAAGTTTACTTGTATAACAGAATCCGCTTTTACATTTGCTTCAACCTTTTCTGTGTATAAACCACCTAATTTATTTATTAAATCAGTAGCTTTAAGTGCGTTTGATAAGTCCCCCCTTTGCATGGCATTACAACCTATATTCATTAAACGGGTTATTTGATTGGTTGCCAACTTTGCAAACTCTTTTTCCATGTTGGAATCAAATATCTTGTAAGCCTGTGAAATATACCAATTGATATTTTGTTCGGTGCAGTTCCATAATTCACTGTACTTTTTCTTTATATCTGCAACTGTCATCATGTCAACTAAATCCTTATATACTTCATATACTCTTTGGGTTGATTGGTTTTTATTTATTCTTCCTTGTTTTGCCATATCTATATCTTTTTGAAAAAAGATAAATGGTACAAAAACTTATAATAGTCTTGGGCGTACCCGAACCTTAATTGATTATCAGATAGTTATATTCAATTGGTCGCATATTAAAGCGCAATATATTTTTGATTTTAATATATGGCTAAAATTTAATGTGAAATATTTGGGGTTAATATTGGGCTTCTATTATTGGAAAGGAAATGTGAAGAAGAAAAATGAATTGAAATGAAAAGAAGGTGAAGAAGGAACAGGGAAAATGGTGCTGAGAAGGTGGGTGGAAAATCCAGTGTAAGCTGCCCCCTAAAACCAAGCGAT
>ULRN01018037.1_pt1 | contig 10333 bp, 11 predicted proteins | sample 1955461 | NCBI WGS metagenome assembly ULRN01 (sample SAMEA4835683, study PRJEB28245) | human gut metagenome | biome: gut microbiome; material: fecal sample | place: Denmark | collected 2008 | reverse complement strand
GCAACAGAAAAATTGCGGAAGTTATTTTTTAAACATTACTATACTGGCTTATAATTCAGAAATTTATATCTAAATTTGCAGAAGATAAGCTGCATCTCAGCATAACAATCAAGCAAGCTTGTTGTTCTGCATTCGATTTGCATTATCTTTGCATACTGATAGCGTTATCCGCATCACATAAAGAATATACATGAATATGACAACAGACTGCAAGACACCACTCATAGGACAGACACTGGATGAACTCAAGGACACCGCAAGGCAACTCGGAATGCCTGCATTCACCGGTGGCCAGATGGCCAAATGGCTCTATGACAAGGGCGTGAAGGACATTGACGGGATGACAAACATCTCGAAGGCCAACCGTGAGAAGCTCAAGGAGGCTTACTGCGTGGGCTGCATGGAGCCGACAGACTGCCAGAAGTCGAAAGACGGAACGATAAAGTATCTCTTCCCCACGAGGAGCGGAAAGTTCGTGGAGACGGTGTATATCCCCGACGGCGACCGCGCCACGCTGTGCGTTTCGTCGCAGGTGGGCTGCAAGATGAACTGTCTGTTCTGTCAGACCGGCAAGCAGGGTTTCGAAGGAAACCTCACGGCTGCCGACATCCTGAACCAGATATGCGCCCTGCCCGAAAGGGAGAAACTCACGAATATCGTGTTCATGGGACAGGGCGAGCCGATGGACAATCTGGACAACGTGTTGAAAGTGACGCGGATATTGACAGCCGACTACGGGTTCGCATGGAGTCCGAAGAGAATCACCGTGAGCAGCGTGGGAGTGAAGAACAAGCTCAAACGCTTCCTCGACGAGAGCGACTGCCATGTGGCAATCAGCATGCACTCGCCGATTCCGGAACAGAGGGCGATGATAATGCCGGCAGAGAAGGGAATGTCGATAAAGGACGTGGTGGCACTCATGCATCAGTATGACTTCACCCACCAGCGCCGCCTCTCGTTCGAATACATCGTGTTCGGCGGACTGAACGATTCGATGATGCATGCACGCGAGATAGTGCGCCTCGTGGAGGGGTTGGAATGTCGCGTCAATCTGATTCGTTTCCATCAGATTCCCGATGTGGACCTGCACGGAGCGCCCGACGAGAAGATGGAGTCATTCCGCGACTATCTCACGAAGCACGGTGTGTTCACCACAATCCGGGCCAGTCGCGGACAGGATATCTGGGCAGCCTGCGGACTGCTGAGCACGAAGAAAAAGGAAATTAATCAGAATTAAATAAGGAATCAAGAAGAGAAATCAGGAATTGTCGGTCTGCTGTTACATTATGCCAATGTGGCCGGTATGTCTGTCAGTCCCATAAAATCCCTCTCCTGCAAATACAATAAAAACAATGGAAAACAGAAAGATAAGAGTCGCCATAACCCACGGCGACACGAACGGAATAGGTTACGAGATTATATTCAAGACCTTTGCCGAGCCGGCAATGCTCGAGCTGTGCACGCCCATCATATACGGTTCGCCGAAGGTGGCTGCGTACCACAGGAATGCGCTCGGCATACAGGCAAACTTCACTATAATAAATAAGGTGGAGGATGCTGTGGACGGAAAGGTGAACCTGCTCACCACGTTTGACGAAGACGTGAAGGTGGATATGGGACAGCCATCGAAGGAGGCCGGAACCGCCGCACTGAAAGCCCTCGACAGGGCAATGGAGGACTACAAGGCAGGAGGCTACGACGTGCTCGTGACCGCACCGATAAACAAGAATGACATACAGAGCGACGGGTTCCGCTTTTGCGGGCACACCGAATATATACAGGAAAAGGTGGGCGAAGGAAAGAAGGCGCTGATGATTCTCGCCGGAAACTCGTTGCGCGTGGCTCTCGTCACCACGCATCTGCCTATTGCCGAAGTGGCAAGTGCCATAACGAAGGAGGCAATCGTGGAGAAATGCACCATCTTCAATGAGGCTCTGCGCCGCGACTTCAATGTGTCGGCACCGAGAATAGCAGTGCTCTCGCTCAATCCTCATGCCGGCGACGGAGGAGTGATTGGCAATGAGGAGGAGAACGTGATAAAGCCCGCCCTCGAAGAGCTGGAGGCTGCCGGAGTGAAGGCTTTCGGACCGTTCGCCGCCGACGGATTCTTCGGCCAGGGCATGTATACGGCATTCGATGGAGTGCTCGCCATGTATCACGACCAGGGACTCGCACCGTTCAAGACCATCGTGGGCGGAGAAGGAGTGAACATCACGGCAGGACTGCCCATCGTGCGCACGTCGCCCGACCACGGTACGGCGTATGACATCGCAGGAAAGGGCGTCGCCGACGAGACCTCGTTCCGCACGGCGGTATACAAGGCGATTGACATCTTCCGCAACAGGATAAACTACGACGAACCCATGCAGAACCCATTGCAGAAACTCTACCATGAGCGCAGGGACGACAGCGAGAAGGTGAGGTTCGCCGTGCCGAAGAAACCGAAACAGACCGAACAGCAGTAAGGGTAAAGGCTGGACAATGAACAGGAAATACCAAAACGGGTTCTTCATCTTCGGACTTGTCGTGTTGGTGATAATGGTCACACAGCTTGATTTCAAAGAGGTGTGGCAGGGATTGCAGCGCGCCGGATACTGGTTCTTCGCTGTGGTGGCCCTTTGGGCTGCACTCTATATACTGAACACGGCATCATGGTGGCTGATAATCCGACAGGGACGCAAAACCGGAGGAAAGAAGGAGTTCGGATTCTGGTGGCTGTATAAGGTCACGGTGTCGGGATTCGCCCTCAACTACGCCACGCCTGGCGGACTGATGGGCGGCGAGGCTTACCGCATAATGGAACTGGCGCCGAAAATCGGGACGGAGCGCGCTTCGTCGTCGGTCATACTCTATGTGATGACCCATATATTCAGCCATTTCTGGTTCTGGCTGCTCTCCGTGGGACTGTTTCTCATCTTCTCACCCGTGGCGATAGGAACAGGCACGGGCGTCATACTGGCGCTGACCACGCTGTTCTGCATTCTCGGATTGTGGTTCTTCATGAAGGGTTACAAGAAGGGACTTGCCGTGAGGCTCGCCCGATGGCTCAGTCATCTGCCATGGGTAGGGAAATGGGCAAGGCGCATGATTGACGAACACAGGGAGCAGCTGGAGACCGTGGACAGGCAGATAGCTGCATTGCACAGGCAGAACCCGCTGGCGTTCGTATCGGCTGTGGGACTCGAACTGCTGTGCCGCTTCCTTTCGAGCTTCGAACTGATGTTCGTCCTGCTCGTGCTCTCGCCCCGCGTGGACTATATATCGTGCGTCCTGATGCTCGCCTTCACGTCGCTCTTCGCCAATCTGCTCTTCTTCATCCCACTGCAGCTCGGCGGCAGGGAAGGGGGCTTCATGATGTCGGCTGCAGGGCTCGCCATGACGGCAAGCAGCGGTATCTTCGTGGCACTGATAGTGAGAATCCGCGAACTGATATGGACGGCCCTCGGACTGCTCCTCATCAAGGCGGAAAGGCGGAAGTGATGCGGATGCCGGAAGAAGGGCATGTCCTGCAAAAACGTTGGAACTCCATAAAAATAATAAAAAATCAGGGCGGAATTGCAGTAGAGTGGATTTTATTGTGTAATTTTGTCACGATTATATGAATACATCCGATCTTCAGAAAATAAAACAACGGTATAATGTGGTGGGAAACTGCCCCGCGTTAAACCGTGCGCTGGACGTCGCCCTGCAGGTGGCGCCCACCGATTTGTCTGTGCTTATAATCGGAGAAAGCGGTGTGGGAAAGGAGATTATCCCACGCATAATACATGACAATTCTCCAAGAAAGCGCGAGAAATACTTTGCCATCAACTGCGGTTCCATTCCCGAAGGAACAATCGACAGCGAACTCTTCGGGCATGAGAAAGGATCCTTTACAGGGGCTGTAGGCGAGAGCGAGGGATATTTCGGCGTGGCGAACAAAGGCACGATTTTCCTCGACGAAGTGGGTGAACTGCCTGTCGCGACACAGGCGCGGTTGCTGCGTGTGCTCGAGACGGGGGAATACATCCGCGTAGGCGGACAGAAGATAATGAAGACCGATGTTCGCATCGTGGCGGCGACAAACGTGAACATGCGTAAGGCCGTGAGCGAGGGACGGTTCAGGGAAGACCTGTATTACAGGCTCAACACAATCCCCGTGCAGATGCCGCCGCTGCGCGAGAGAGGGGAGGACATACTCCTGCTCTTCCGGCTCTTCGCCATGCAGATGGCGGAGAAATACAGTCTGCCGAAAATCACGCTCGCCGAAGACGCCAAGCAGCTCATGCTGAAATACAAATGGCCGGGAAACGTGAGGCAGCTGAAGAACATCACGGAGCAGATGTCCATCCTGTCAAAGGAAAGGGAGATTACGGGCGAGGCCCTCTCGCAGTTCATTCCGCAAGACATGGAGACCACACAGCTCGTGACGATAGGCGGCGGGAACGCCTCCGGCCAGCACTCTTATGAGAGCGAAAGAGACTTGCTCTATAAGATTCTGTATGAACTGAGAGGCAACGTGAGCGACCTGCGCCGCGAAGTTGGCGACCTGCGCAAGCAGCTCGACGAGGCAAGAGGGACAAACACCGTGAAGCAATTGGACACCTCGCACCGCAGTGTGCCGGCAATCATTCCGCAACAGAATGACGAGGCAGGCAAACCGCATATCGAAAGAATGGATCCAGTCGAACCGGCGGTGCAGGATGCCGTGGCGGAGGAAATTTCAGAACCCGAAAGCCTGAACCTCGAGAACATCAGCAGGCACATGCTCGAAAAGGCGCTCGAAAAGAACGGCGGAAACAGAAAGAAAGCCGCACAGGAACTCGGTATATCCGACCGCACGCTGTACAGAAGAATTAAGCAGTATGGGCTCGACAAATGACAGAAGTGTGATATCGCGGAGCGGGAAACAAGGCGCAAGCCGGGAAACGGGACGGAAACCGGAAACGAAAGTACTAAGTAATGAACTTGAACGGAAACAATAACATAAGCAACATAATTTCATACATCCGCAACAGAAGTATAGGGAACGTTGTGGTGGCAATCCTCGCCATCGTTCTGTCTGCATGCAGCGTGTCGTATAAATTCAACGGCGCAAGCATTGACTATACCAAGACAAAAACAATACAGATTGCGGATTTCCCTATAAGGTCAAGCTATGTGTGGGGACCTATGGCAAGCATCTTCAACAACCAGCTCAAGGATGTTTTTGCCAACCATACAAGACTGAGCCAGGTGAAGCGCAACGGCGACCTGAAGGTGGAAGGCGAGATAACGCAGTATACACAGCGCAACAAGGCCGTCACCGCACAGGGCGAGTCTGCACAGGTGGAGCTGTCGATGACCGTAAACGTGAGATTCACCAACAACGTGAACCACAGCGAGGACTTCGAGCGGCAGTTCACTGCCACGACGACATACGACAGCCGTCAGTCACTCAACTCCGTACAGGAGGAATGTGTGACGCAGATGGTGAAGGACATCACCGACCAGATCTTCAATGCCACCGTGGCAAATTGGTAATACCAGAACATCAGCAAAATGTAATAACGTAACATCGGCAGACAAATGGATTTAGGGCATTTAATAAAACATCCGGAGCTTTTGGACAAGGAAACGCTGTACGACCTGCGTTCCCTCGTGGCTCTGTATCCCTATTATCAGACGGCACGCCTACTGATGCTGCAGAACCTGTATATACTGCACAGTCCGTCGTTTGACGAAGAACTGAGAAAGGCAGCGGTCTATCTCACCGACCGCAAGGTAATCTTCAAACTCGTTGAGGCTGCACATTACAAGCTGCGCAACCCCGAGAGCACCACGCAGAAGAAATATCATACAGGCAACGATGAAAACCGTACGATATCCCTTATCGACCAGTTCCTCGACACAATCCCCGAAGAGGAAAACGAGGCTGCCAATGCCGCTCCGAAGCGCAAGCCTACACCCGCAGACGCTGCCGTGGACTATGTATCCTTTCTGCTTGAGACGGAGAGCGAAGAGGAGAAAAAGGCGGAACAGCGCGAACCGCAGATGAAGGGACAGGACCTCATAGACAACTTCATAAACAACGAGGGAGGGAAAATCGAACTTACAGATGCACCCGACAGTCCGCCACAGATTCCCGACAGCAACAAAACGGAAGAAAAAGAGGGCGATGAGGGTGTCTTTACCGAGACTTTGGCGCGCATTTACATAAAACAAGGACAATATTCAAAGGCTTTGGAAATTATTAAGCGTTTAAATTTGAATTATCCAAAAAAAAATGTTTACTTTGCAGACCAAATTCGTTTCTTGGAGAAATTAATAATAAACAATAAATACAAATAACTTAAAGAAAATGTACACATTATTCTTAATTCTTATCATCCTGGCAGCTGTGCTGATGATCGGTATCGTGCTGATTCAGGAGTCTAAGGGAGGTGGTTTGGCATCAAACTTCTCTTCTTCAAACCAGATTATGGGTGTGCGCAAGACTACAGACTTCATCGAGAAGGCTACATGGGGTCTTGCTATTGCAATGGTTGTCCTCAGCGTTTTTTGTGCTTATACCGCTCCTGACGCAGGTTCGCAGAGCGTAATGGAGAATGCTACAGAGGCTCCTCAGACCAACCCGAACAATCTGCCTGGTTTCGGTGCAGGACAGAAGGCTGCCCCAGCTGCTCAGAAGGCTGCCCCAGCTCAGAAGGCTGCTCCGGCTCAGCAGGCTGCTCCGGCTCAGCAAGGTGTTCCAGGACAGGCTCCAGCTGTAAGAAATTAAAAAGTTGCAAAAAAATACGTGATTTATTTGGCGGTTTCAAATAAATCACGTACCTTTGCACTCGCTTTAAAACAGTAAGCATTTACATGGTGCCCGTAGTTCAGTTGGTTAGAGCGTCAGATTGTGGTTCTGAATGTCGTGGGTTCGAGTCCCACCGGGCACCCAAAAGAGGAAAGCAGCAATGCTTTCCTTTTTTTTGTTTATTGAGATTCTGGATATCCTGGAATCTCTAAGACTTTTATATTTCCTGGAACTTATGGCTTTTCGTGTAATTATAAAAAAAAGGAGCCATTCGGCTCCCGATTTTCTTAATCATTAATTCAATCAATGAATCTCTTTGTTATTCCGTCGTATTCTTCTATGCGGCGGTCGCGCAAGAATGGCCACCAGCGGCGGACCTGTTCACTATGGCCGAGGTCGATGTCGAGAATGAGGCTTTCTTCCTCGTTGTCGGAAGCCTGATAGAACAGCTCACCCTGCGGACCGGCAACAAAACTGCTGCCCCAGAACTTGATACCATTGGTCTGTCCGGACGGGTCCGGTTCAAGACCTACGCGGTTTACGGTCACTACAGGCAGACCGTTTGCCACGGCATGACCGCGCTGCACTGTGGTCCAGGCCGTGCGCTGGCGCTGCTGCTCCTCTGGGGTGTCCGTGGACTCATAGCCGATGGCTGTGGGGTAGATGAGCATTTCGGCGCCCTGGAGCGCCATGAGGCGTGCTGCCTCTGGATACCACTGGTCCCAGCAGACGAGTACTCCGAGCTTGCCTACAGAGGTCTGTATCGGGTGGAAGCCTAAGTCGCCTGGCGTGAAATAGAACTTCTCATAGTAGGCAGGGTCATCGGGGATGTGCATCTTGCGGTATTTGCCGGCTATCGTACCGTCTTTCTCTATCACTACGGCTGTGTTATGGTAAAGACCAGGCGCACGTTTCTCGAAGAGAGATATGACCATTACCACGCCGAGCTTCTTTGCCAAGGCACCATAGAAGTCTGTTGAAGGCCCTGGAATCGGTTCTGCAAGGTCGAAGTTGTTCACATCCTCCACCTGGCAGAAATAAAGGGAGTTGTGAAGCTCGGAGAGGATAATCAGTTCTGCGCCACGACGGGCAAGGTCTGTCACTTCTTCCTCAATGGCCTTGATGTTTGACGCCATGTCGGAAGTCTTGCTTTGTTGGAGGATTCCTATTCTTAGTTCGCTCATTGGATTTTTGTTTTTAAAAGGGATTATTATTATGGGGCTGGATATTCCAGACGTTCTTGATATTCCTGTTAATCTTGTATTTCCTGTTAATCTGCTCCTTTTTGTTATATATGTTTGCTCTGTTCGTTATGGCATTCTGGAATCTGCATTGAGCAGCAATGAAGAGAACCGTGTTGCCTTACGACGATACTGCTGTCTATGCCTATCATCTCCCTGTCGGGGAAAGCCTGCTGGATGATTCGACGGGCTTCCTCGTCGTTCTCCGGCTGATTGTATGTGGGGTATATCACCGCATCGTTTATGACGATGAAGTTGGCGTAGGTGGCAGGCAGACGTTCGCCGTCGAAACACATGGCGTCTGGCATAGGCAGTCTCAGCAGACGGTATGGTTTCCCGTCGGTGGTCTTGAAGGTCTTCAGCTGTTCCTCCATCATGTGAAGACCTCTGTATTGCTCGTCGGCAGGGTCGTCGCAGCCCACGTATACGAGCGTGTCGTCGGGGGCAGTCCTTACGAGCGTGTCGATGTGTCCGTCGGTATCGTCTCCGATAAGCTCTCCGTAGTCAATCCACACAATACGGTCGGCATGAAGATAATCCTTCAGTTTCAGTTCAATCTCTTCTTGCGTAAGCGGCTGGTTGCGGTTGGGGGCAAGCAGACAGCATGAAGTGGTGAATACCGTGCCCTTGCCGTCGCTCTCTACAGAACCGCCTTCGAGAACGAAATCATTCAAGTCGATGTAATTGCCCTTGATTATTCCATTGTCATGTAGGCTGCGGTTTATTCTTGTGTCGAGGTCGGCCTGGAATTTCTCTCCCCAACCGTTGAATCTGAAATCAAGGAGTGTCAGACCGTCTTTCCCATCCTGGCTGAGACTGTCTTTTTCCTTCAGGGATATGAAGCCGTGGTCGCGTGCCCAAGTATCGTTTGTGGGGCATTGGTGTATTGTAACTCTTGCCATCTGACCGGCCGTAAGCTTGCATTCAAGGAGTTTCTTCACGTTTTCCGGATGCGGCGTTACGACGATAAGTCCTTCGTGCTTTGTTATAGCGTCAGCCATTTCCACATAGGTCTTGTTTATTTCGTCGAGATATTCGTTCCAGTCGGTGTCCGCGTGGGGCCATGTCAGCTGAATGGCACTTTGTCTTTCCCATTCCGCAGGAAAATACAGGTTGTTCATATTTGTAATGTCTTTCTTGTTTTTTTGCAAAGGTAGTGCAAATCGAGAGGAGAACGAAATAAATTCATTTATTTCTTATCCCGAGATGCCGCCTACTTTATTAAAAGGTAGTGCAAATCGAGAGGAGAACGAAATAAATTCATTTATTTCTTATCCCGAGATGCCGCCTATCTTATTAAAAGGTAGTGCAAATCGAGAGGAGAACGAAATATAACCAATAGATTTTGAATGTAATAGCAAGATGGTTGTATATTAGCAATATTTATTAGGATGGAGGGGATATACCTTGTATGAAATCATCAAATATTCGCTTGGCTATAATAATAATTTATGTAAATACACCCTATTCTCAGTAGAATTTAGTAGTTTTGCAATGAACTGGAAACAAAAGGCTGTGCCATTCCATCATTCCACATAGATGCTTTCATTCTAAGGGCTACATTGATGGCGGAGTGGACAACAGAAAAGGAGTCTGACCGCCTAAGTACCGCCTAAGTACCGCCCAAGTACCGCCCAAGTAGAAAAATTATTGGCAGTAATGAACGATGATTATATTGATGTTTCTGAGATGATGAAACTATGTTCAATAGTCAGACGCAAAACAATGCAGGATAGTTATATCGCCCCTGCACAAACAGACGGCAGTATTGAACGGAAATATCCAGAACAGCCAAATCATCCAAAACAGATGTACCGACTAACGGAGAAGGCAAAGATATGGAAGAAATTATATGTTTTTTGACTTAAAATGACAATTATGTTGAATAATCGCACTTGGCTTGCCTTTGCCAACAGAAAAAAGGTTAGACATGCTGATGCAATCCATTGTCTTGGATACATCAATTGGAGAATGGGAAGAGCACGTTTTTCTATTGGAGATATTGTGTATCTTTTTATGTCAGATGAGCGCTATGTACGATTCAAGATGGTGGTAACTGCTGAGAATTGCAAACGTGAAGACCAATCGTTTTGGGTCGTTACACCACCCAATAACATTACTTATAAACTTGAACTACTTGAAGAATATGAAGGCACAATGCTTTCTGAAAAAGAGCTATGTAAACATGGCTTAAAAGGAGGTAGGTCTCTTGAAGTTCCTAATTGTAACAATAAAGAACTTATTGGTTACATTAAATCAATATTCTGACTATGAAAGGCGACGCACAACCTCGTTGTGATTTGCTCGAAATTTCCTACCTTTGTGGTAGAAT
>ULRN01050196.1_pt1 | contig 10356 bp, 9 predicted proteins | sample 1955461 | NCBI WGS metagenome assembly ULRN01 (sample SAMEA4835683, study PRJEB28245) | human gut metagenome | biome: gut microbiome; material: fecal sample | place: Denmark | collected 2008 | reverse complement strand
ATATGGCGGCGGCATCTTTTTACTGGTCTACATCATCCTGGCTCTTACCTTCGGCTACACCATGATCATGGCTGAGACATCTTTGGGACGAATGACCAAAAAGAGCCCGGTAGGCGCTTACCAGAGTTTTGGAAAATCCAAATGGCTCTCTCTTGGCGGCTGGATCAATGCCATTATCCCGATCCTGATCGTTCCTTACTACTCCGTAATCGGCGGATGGGTCATCAAATATCTGATCGGCTATTTCAGCGGACAGGCGCAGACACTTGCCTCTGACACTTATTTTTCCGCTTTTATCTCCAATGGAGCTTCCACAGAGATCTGCTTTATTGTTTTTACCTTCTGCACCTTAGGCATCATCTACGCAGGTGTGCAGAATGGTATTGAACGTGTTTCCAAGTTTATGATGCCGGTCCTGGTAGTTCTTTCCGTGATCATTGCCATTTATTCTGTTACCAGACCTGGTGCTTTGGAAGGCGTTAAATACTTTCTGGTACCCAATCCGGCAAACTTTTCCTGGATGACAGTTGTTTCCGCCATGGGCCAGATGTTCTACTCTCTGTCCATTGCCATGGGTATCCTGGTGACTTTCGGCTCCTACATGTTAAAGGATATGTCCATTGAAGACTCCACCCAGAATGTAGAGATTTTCGATACTGCTATCGCCATTATGGCAGGTCTTATGATCATCCCTGCAGTATTTGCTTTCTCCGGCGGTGATCCTGATACACTGAACGCCGGTCCTGCACTGATGTTTATTACCATTCCAAAAGTATTTGCCAATATGGGCCTTGGAACCGGTATCGGTATCCTGTTCTTCTTACTGGTATTATTTGCAGCAATGACCAGCTCCATCGCACTGACCGAAAGCGCCGTTTCTACCTTTGAGGATGAGTTGTACTGGGGACGTAAAAAATCTACCATTGTTATGGCAGTGATCATGGTATCCCTTGGTTCTTTATCCTGTCTGGGATACGGACCTTTGGCAAATGTGACCATCATCGGCATGCAGTTTCTGGATTTCTTTGATTTCCTCACCAACTCTGTGATGATGCCGATCGCAGCCATTGCCACCTGCCTTCTGGTCTCCAGAGTCATCGGTGTAAAAAAGATCGAAGAAGAAGTCACCTTAGAAGGAAAGCCATTCCGAAGAAAAAAGATCTTCTATTTTATGATCCAGTACCTGTGCCCTATCTTTGCAGCCATTATCCTGATCAGTTCCGTGGCTAATGCATTTGGATGGATTTCTATGTAGTTTTTACCAATAACTCTTATATTGTTTCCTATGCCAATTAAAAGACTGCTGCAAAATGGATTTTCTCCGTTATGCAGCAGTCTTTATACTATTTACCTTATTATTTTCTTTCTGTACACAGTTTATAAATATCAATCATCTGAGACTTTCCGATCTTTACAAAATTACCTACTGGAATCGTATCCCCATAAGTTGCCTTATCGGCCATTTCTTCAAACGCATCTGTCGGTAATCCGGCATCTTCAAACGTCAAAGGCATTCCCAGTTTTTTAAAGAATTCTCTCATACGTCTGATACCTTCCAGACATATTTCATCTTCTTCTCCATATGCCAGATCTACATCCCATACTCTTACTGCAAACTGCATAAAGCGTTTTTTATCATGACTGTAAACATATTCCATCCATGCAGGATATACAATAGAAAGACTTGCTCCATGAGCAATATCGTAAAGTCCGCTCATTTCCAGCGCGATACGATGGGACGCCCAATCCTGTACTCTTCCTGTATTTAATAATCCATTATGAGCGAGAGTTCCTGCCCAGACAATTTCGGCTCTTGTGTCATAATTTTCCGGCTCTTTTAAAGTTTTCTCTCCATTGGCAATAATACTGCGAAGTGCTGCTTCACATAACCGATCTGTCAGATCCACATGTGTTGTGTTGGTAAAATAGCGTTCCATAATATGGGTCATCATATCTACAACTCCACAGCCGATCTGGTATGCAGGCAATGTAAATGTAAGTTCAGGATTTATAATGGCAAATACCGGGCGGATCAGGTCCAGATTAATACTCTTTTTATACCATCCATCTTCATTTGTAATAACAGAGCTTAAACTTGATTCACTTCCAGCTGCCGGTATAGTACAAATTACGGCTGTTTTTAGGGTTTTCTTTGGGGTATCTTTACCAAGATAAAAATCCCAGACATCTCCCTCATAAGGGACACCAACACCGATTGCTTTCGCAGTGTCAATAGCACTTCCGCCACCGATCGCAAGGATAAAATCAATTTTCTCATTGCGGCATATTTCAATTCCTCTGCGCACCAGACTTAGCCTCGGATTTGGTTTCACGCCTCCCAATTCCAGAATATCAATTTTCTGCTGTTTCAATGAACTGCTTACTGCATCAAAAAGCCCATTTTTCTTAATACGGTCTGAGCCATATACTACGAGTACCTTATTACAGTCACTGTATTTTCGTATTTTCTCTCCAACCTGTTCCTGCGTACCTTTTCCAAACACAATTTCTGTCGTATTAGAAAATTCAAAATTGATCATATTTCTTCCCGTCCTTATCTGTATAATTCTGCCTTTCCCAAAGATCCAAATAACTCCATTTTCTCCCGGATCACCTGTTTTGCATCATTGATTCCTGGAGTCAATACTTTAGCAGGAACAAATCCACCTGTTTCCTGAATCACTTCATCTACCTTCTTAAAGAACGCATATTTAAAATCACTTGAAATATTCACTTTTCGGATTCCAATCTGGCATGCCCTACGGATCTCATCATCCGGATTGTTGCTTCCACCATGAAGGACTAATGGTACAGGTGCAACTTCTTTGATCCGCTCTAACAGCTCCAGCTGAAGTTTTGGCACAAATCCTTTTGGATAGATTCCATGCGCTGTTCCAATTGCAATTGCAAGGCAGTCAACCCCTGTTTTGGTTACAAAATCAATGACATCTTCCGGATTTGTATATGTAACATTTTCTACTCCACCTTCATCTGAGTTACTCATAACTCCGATGGTTCCAATCTCACCTTCCACTGATACTCCTACCATATGTGCCAAGTCTGTTACTTCTTTTGTGAGGCGGACATTTTCCTCATAAGGCAGTTCTGAACCATCAAGCATAACTGATGTGAAACCTGCCTGGATCGCTTTCATACACTGTTGAATGGTTTTTCCATGATCCAGATGAAGAACAAAGGGAACTTTACTGTTAGATAATCTTGCCCTTACATACTGATAAAAATCTCTTGTGGCAAAATCAAATTCACCTGGTGCTACCTGTACAATGGCCGGCGCATTCTGCGCTTCTGCCTCTTCTACCACTGCACGAAACAGTGAACTCTCCGTTGCATTAAATGCACCTACTGCAAACTGATTTTTGTCTGCTACTTTTAACATTTCCTCCATATTGATCAGCATATTTATTTTCCTCCTTAAATATTATTTATTCTCCCATTCATTTCCCTTAAAATGTTTCTATTTTGATCTCCCCATCATCTGAAGCTGCACCAGTCTCTGTTCCTAAATCTTCAAAGCTTTCATCTTCCTCGGTTACAGGTTTTTTAAGCAATGATAAGATGACTCCTGTTATCATACTGCCGATAGCAAGTGCCAGACAGAACTTTGCCGGATTAGTAAACAACGGTACAGAAAGCATTCCGCCATGAGGTACTGGTGAGCCGCATCCCCACATCATAGATAAACCACCTGCAACTGCGGAACCACATACACAGGAGAAAACCACACGAACTAAATCTCTTGCTGCGATTGGAATAACGCCTTCTGTGATCATGCAAAATCCCATAGGAACAGCTGCTTTTAAAGCTTCCTTTTCTGCCTTTGTATATTTATTTCTGGTAAGGAGACAGGAAATAGCAATTCCAAAAGGAGGAATCATGGAACCTACAAATTTAACTGCTTCTGGTTCTAAAACTCCATCCACCATAAGTCCATTTACAAAAGTTGACATTGTCTTATTAACAGGACCACCAAAATCAAAACATGCCATTCCACCTAAAACTGCACCAAATACAAATTTAGAACCATTCTGAAGACCACTGATTGCTGCTGTCAGCGTTACCTGAAGCCATGCAAACGGCTGCCCTACTACTGTAAACATAAGAACAGATGCTACTGCCGTTACAAGTACAGGAATCACCATAACCGGCATCAATCCCTGCATTGCGCTTGGAAGCTTTACATATTTTTTTACAGCCAATACCAGATAGCCAACTAAAAATCCGGCTACGATACCACCGATAAAACCAGCTTTAATTTCCGTACAGATAAAGCCAAGAATCAAGCCAGGTGCAATACCAGGTCTGTCTGCTATAGAATAAGCAACACCCGCCGTAATAACAGGAACTACTGCCGACATTCCAAAGCCACCGGCTTTATACAGATACCAGCCAATACCTGATGTAGAATTACGAACATCTCCGTCAATAAACTGTCCTAAAGCCATACACAATCCAGCAGCTACTACTAAAGGAATCATATAACCAATTGCTGTCAATACATGTTTCTTAATAATTGCGATCACTCCATGTTCTTTCATAGTCCTTCTCCTTTTTAATTTTTGTTTTCTAACGCTTTTTCTACTTTTTCAATAAAACCGATGGCATTTTTGATCACTGCTGCCGTCCCCACTCGGATCACCGGTTTTCCCTTAAAGCGTTCTTCTCCTGAGATCTTTACATCTACCGCCAGGATTACTACATCAGCTTCTGCAATCTGCTCTGATGTCAATTTATGTTCCGTCCCGATCGTTCCCTGGGTTTCCACAACACATTCATGGCCTCTGGCTTTTGCTCCCTTTATCAACTTTTCCCTTGCCATATAGGTATGTGCTATTCCTGCGGTACATGCTGCTACTCCTACGATCTTCATTCACTGCTCCCCCTTTCTGTTAAATAAAGTGAATATTTCTGCTTCACTCTCTGTGTTTAATAATGTTTCTATTACCTTCTCATCACAAAGCGCTATAGCTACCTGTGATAATAATGAAACCAGCTCTGATGTATCTTTATCATTTACAGCAAACATAACAAAAGCTCTTGTTGTTCCTTCTCCCAGCGTCTCCCATTCAATTCCCTTATCCAGTCTTCCTACTGCCATAGCAGTCTTGCCTACAGCAGCTGTCTTTCCATGAGGGATCGCAACCTGATCTCCAATTCCAGTAGGACCTTCACTCTCTCTTTCATACACAGCTTTAATATATCCAGCTTTGTCCACCAAAACTCCGGCCCGATCAAACATCTCCGCCATTTCTTCAATTACTTCTTTCTTATCCCTTCCCTTCATGTGAAGGTTAATACATGACCTGTTAATCACATTTTCAATAGTCATTTCTCCTGTCATTTTCCTTCCTCCCCTTTTTCTCTGCTACTGTTTACTGCAGCCTGAATCCTTCGATTCATTTCTACTGCCAACCAATGCCCATCCTGCATATTCCGGATTGCTTCCACTTCTGCTTCTTCATCCCACAGATCCAGAAAAACACTGTAAAACTTTACAGTTTCCTCCTTCATTCCCATAGAATCATCCAGATTAAATGCAAGAAGAAATATAACATCTGCATCTTCGTCTTCCTGCCATTTCACTGGTCGTTTCAATGTGGCAACCATAACCGCAGGCCTTATAACACATTTGGCATTTCCGTGAGGGATCGCAACTCCTTTTCCAAGAGCTGTAGGTGCTGTTACCTCATGTTCCAATACAGACTTTTCAAATTCTGCTGTAACGTAACCACTGTCCTCTAATTGTTTGCACAGCATATGAAGCAGTTCGTTTTTATCATTTATTTCAAGATTCAGATGCACAAATTCTTCACAAAAAAGATTTTTCTGGATATGCAACTGATTACAGGGCTGTTTTGTTTTCAATTTTCGTCTTCTTACCTGCTTCATACGATTTTCAATATTTCGTATGTCATACTGGGTCATCAGGCAATCTACAACCACTACTTCTTTTCCATAATAAGGCGTATCCAATTGCATTGTGGTGATCACCAGATCACAGGAAACTGATTTCAATTTTCTTATTTCCCTTATAGAAAGAACTTCTGTAATACAGAGATCACTTATATTACGCTCTAACTGTTCCCGCAGGATCTGCGACATTCCAATTCCGTAATCACAGATCACACAGGCTGAAACTCGGGAAAGGCTGCGCTCTATAGCACCTCCTAAAAGTAATGCAAGACTGCACATTTCATGCTCATTTAATTCCAATCCCAATTCTTTCTCAAAATATACGCCTGCCCCATAAACTGCTGCAAAAACATTTGGATATTTTTGCTTTACCTGTTTTAAAAGCGGATTTACAATTTTTATATTGTACTGTAACCTTACGATCATGGAACGCAGCTGTAAAAACAAAGTTTTTGAAAAAAACAGATCCTGTCTGAGATTAACATTTACAATATCACTTAACAGTGAGATCAAACGTATACTGAAATAGCAAAGTTCTATATCATCTGCTTCACATTGCAGCATCTGCTTTTCATCCTGAAAGATCTGGATATCAGAAATCCCAACTGCGAATTCAATAAATTGTTTCTCTGTATCCTGCAAAGATAAGCTATAATTTCTTTCCAGTTCTTTGATCAACGTTTCCGTAATATGTTTTGTATATCTTTCTTTTACCTTTATAGGTGAAACATCCGGTAATTGAACATTTTTATTATTTCTTGCCCGGACAATGGATAAGGATAATAAGAAAAACATTTGTATATGAGCTTCATATCCAAAAGAAAAACTGTACTGCCGTTCTAAAAAGCAAATTGCTTTGTTGATTCCATTGGTATCAAACCCTTTTAAAAAATCTTCTATCAGCAAATACTCCCCTTTTTGCCTGCATGTATATTTTTCCTTTTTTATCCTTAGGAAAAGATTCCACATCGCAATCCGCCAGGAAAATTCATCACAAAGAATCCAAAATCCTTTTCCCCGTCCCTTTTCCAGGGTAATCTTTCGGTTTTTCAGCCATTTTTCCACCTCAGGTATAAGTCTTTCTGCTGCCGAACGACCCATATATAGATATTTTTGGATCTCTGTATAATTAATCTGTCCTTTTGTAAGAAGATAATAGATCAACAGGCTTTTCTCATCCGCTTCTTCTGCGGTTAACCCTTTACTTTCCAGCTGTCTTGTATATCTCTCCCAGACCTCAGCTTCAATTACCAGCTTTATTCCCAGTCTGGGCTTTTTCTCCAATGTTCCCAGGCTTTCCTTTTTGATCACCTCCTGTATGATCAGTAATTCATTTCTTATGGTTTTCACAGATACCTGCAAGGCCACTGAAATATCTGATACAGGAACAAAATCATCCTGCGCATGAAGGTAATACAGAATATCCATCTGTCTTTCTGTCATGCTTCTTCATTCCCCTTTCCTTTTTGATTTCTGTGAATCTTTAACTTTGTGCCTTTATTATAACAGAACATTTTTCCCGCTCCTTTTTTGTTTTTGACACATTTCCGGTTTTTTACTTTATTTTTTTGACACATTTAAAAGCATTAATGTATTTTTAAATTTCCAGTTTTTCCCAATTATTAGTTAGAAAAAAAGACCGCACTTCTTATCTGTGCAGTCTTTTTTACTCCTGTTACTTATTTTAATATGATAATCTATATTCCTTATACCTGGTCGTACTGGATGGAATCCTTTACCATCTGTGCATGCTGAGGTCCCATCAGCAGACGGATCAGTTCGATCCCCAGATCTAAGGCATATCCAAGTCCTCTTGCTGTGGTGATATTTCCATCTGTGATCACGCCCTGACGGGTGTAGGAAACACCCTCTAACTTGTCCTCAAAACCTGGATAGCAGGTGGCTGTTCTTCCCTTTAACAGTCCCATTTCCCCAAGGATACTTGGAGCTGCGCAGATGGCTGCAATGCGGCGCCCCTGCTTGTTTGCCTTGCAGATCGCATTCTTTAAGCCTTCATGAGCCTTTAATGTATTGGTTCCCGGCATACCTCCTGGGAGGAATAATACATCTGCTTCTTCTGCTGCTGTTTCATCAAAAAGGGCATCTGCTTGAAAATGAATATGATGAGAGCCTGTGATCTCACGGCTTCCTGTTACTGATACAAGTGTTACTTCTGCTCCGGCACGGCGAAGAACGTCTACTACTGCAAGACATTCCACTTCTTCCAGCCCATCTGCAAGAAACGCAAAAACTTTTGACATTTTTTATTCTCCCTTTATATAAATAATGTGTAACCGATCTGAAACTTTATTTATTTTACCATTTTTACCTTTTTCTGAAAAGAGATAAATGCTATGATAGTGTATACCAAAACGTGCAAAATATTGTTAAAAAAGCACACAACCAGAAGGAGTATCTACATGGAGATCGAAAGAAAATTTCTCATTAAACAAATCCCTGAAGGGTGTACATCTTTTCCCTGCAGACAGATCGAACAGGCCTACTTAAATACAGATCCTGTGGTCCGGGTCCGCAGGGACAATGATGACTACTATCTCACCTACAAGGGAAAAGGCCTCTTATCCAGGGAAGAATACAATCTTCCTCTGAATAAAGAAGCCTATAAACATCTGCTTGCCAAGGCAGATGGCATTATCCTTACAAAAAAGAGATATATGATCCCGGTTCCGGGAAATGATCACCTTACCATTGAATTAGACGTCTTTGAAGGCCACTACGACGGTCTTATCCTTGCAGAGGTAGAATTTGCCAGTGAAGAGGAAGCAAAGGCATTTAACCCGCCTGCATGGTTTGGAAAGGACGTTACTTTTTCCGGTGAGTATCACAACAGCCGCCTGTCAAAGGGTTAAGCTAATATCTTTTTATAATGCTCCAGCTGGTCTGCCATCTCTTCGCCTACTTTGTAGCTGAGAAGGATGGCATCCGGCACCAGCTTCTCCGGCATAGCAAGAAGATAATGCTGGATCTCATAGGTAAAAGCCCTTTTATAATCTGCCTTTGCCAGAGCTTTTAAAATCATATCCCAGTCTGTATTTCCTGTATAAGGAAGCACATGAACATTTCCCCGGTCTGTCTGGTCGGAAATGTGGGTAGCCCGAAGATAGGGACCTACTTTGGCGATTGCCTTATCCTGGTCCAGGTTTTCGATGGCGCCGTGTTCTGTATCCCAGCAGATACCCAGATTGTCGGAGCCAATGGCTTTTAACAGATCCAGTAATTCCTCCGGCTGGATACAGTAGCGCTTCACCCCTTCTTTTGTCTCACCCCACATGTTTTCCACGTGAACTACCCATTCCCTTACGGACAGTTTTTTTGTTTCTGTATTTTGGTATCCGCAAACGGCACACAGCTGACTGCTGGCATAAAATTTATTTATCTTCCGAAACTATCACTTGGTTTTCGCTGATAATCTCATGTGACATCTTGTGCAGATAATCTTTTCTGGTATTTGTTATTTTCTCGTAGCATAATGCTATCTTTTTCTTTATTTTGTAGTAGTTTTGGCTTCTTTTTTCTTTGTGTGCTCTCCCAGCAGACCTCGAAAGATCGAAAGACCAATACGCTCTTCTGCCTTCGAATCCTTATAGATTCCATTTGTGTTTTTACGTTTTCAAGATATAATAGTTGAACAAAATCGGAACTTTCTGTATAATAAAAAACCTGGATGTTGAAAATTGAAAATACCTCAGAGTACAATAAGACTATTGACTGACAGGTTAGTAAAAATCTTATTGAACAGAGAGAGGTATCTACAATGAAGTCTTACACACAGAACGCAAAACGACAATAATACAACTAAAAATGACCGTAAGGATCCGAATGTTATAGTAGGATTAGTTAGAGATTATGCGATGCAGACTAAACGTGTGGATTATGATCCTGGTGGATATAGGAGGTTAGCTGCCATAGAGGGAAGGGTATACCATTCAACCGCTATTTCAGTACCTGACACTGATACATCGAAATGCTTATAGATGTGGCTTATTCACTGAGATATGAAAGGTTGAAAAACCTTGAATTTTCAATAGAAAACACTTGATTATATGAGGAGGTGAAGTGCTATGAAAAAGAAAAACGATGGATTCACGCTGGCAGAGCTCTTGGTCGTTGTCGCTATTATTGGAGTTCTTGTGGCGATCTCCGTTCCGATCTTCAGTCAGCAGCTTCATAAAGCCAGAGTTGCGACAGACTGGGCCAATGTAAGAAACTACTATTCGCAGCTCCAGTATGATTTTATGGAAACAGAAACAGTCAAGGATGAATACTTGAATGTATGGGGAAAGCCAGGGATCACTTCTTTTCAATTAACAGGACAGACTGTGAAACTAAAAACCGGATGTCTATGGGTTGCACCAGAAAACAATAGAGACCGTTTCAAGTTTTGTGTAAACGTTAAAAACTGAT
>ULRN01058928.1_pt1 | contig 10382 bp, 10 predicted proteins | sample 1955461 | NCBI WGS metagenome assembly ULRN01 (sample SAMEA4835683, study PRJEB28245) | human gut metagenome | biome: gut microbiome; material: fecal sample | place: Denmark | collected 2008 | reverse complement strand
TTTCTTAAAATTGCAGTTCCGATACCTTTCTTCGTGAAAATCTCAAGAAGCAGGCAGTGCGGAATTCTTCCATCCAGAATATGGACTCTGGACACACCGTTTTCAATCGCTCCTACACAGTTCTGCAGTTTCGGGATCATTCCTCCGGAAATTGCTCCGCTTTCGATCAGTTCATTCGCCTGATCTACAGTAAGAGCTGTGATCAGAGAAGATTTATCCTCGTAGTCTCTGTATACCCCTTCAATATCAGAGAGGAACGCAAGCTTCTCAGCATGAACCGCTTTTGCAATCGAATAAGCTGCATCATCCGCATTGATATTATAAGTGTTGTAATCATCATCGATTCCGACCGGGCATACGATCGGGAGAAAATCTTTATCCAGAAGATCCAGAAGAACCTCTGCATTGACCTTCTTGATATCTCCTACAAATCCAACGTCCTGTCCTGTCATGGAAAGCTTTTTATCAACTCTTAAAAGTCCGCCGTCTTTTCCACTGACACCGATAGCACGGACACCAAGTTCTTCGACCATACGAACCAGATTTTTATTAACCTTGTTCAGTACCATCTCTGCAATTTCCATGGTCTCTGCGTCCGTCACACGAAGTCCGTCGATGAATTTCGGCTCCATTCCGGCTTTACTTACCCATTTACTGATCTCTTTTCCACCGCCGTGAACGATGATCGGTTTGAATCCAACCAATTTCAAGAATGTAACATCCTTGATGACATTTTTCTGGAGTTCTTCGTCCAGCATTGCACTTCCACCGTATTTTACAACGATGATCTTACGGTTGAAACGCTGAATATAAGTAAGCGCCTCAATCAGAACTTCTGCTTTGTCCAGATACTGCTGCATATCCTGATCCATTTTGCTTACCTCCTAGCTTCTGTAATCTGCATTGATGTCAATATATCCGTGAGTCAGGTCACATCCCCATGCGGTTGCGCTTTCGCTTCCCATCTTCACATCAGCAACTGCTTTTACTTCTTCCTGTGAGAGGATCTCCGTTGCTTTTTCTTCACTGTAATCTACCGCTGTACCATTTTCGATGATCTGGATCTTTCCTGCCTTGCTCTCGAAGAACAGATCCACCTTTTCCGGGTCAAACTGTGCTCCGGAATATCCCATTGCACAGAGGATTCTTCCCCAGTTTGCATCATGTCCTGCAATTGCTGTCTTGGTAAGATTTGAGCATACGATTGATTTTGCAAGTGTCTTTGCAGTCTCTTTTGTATCTGCGCCAACTACAGTTACTTCAAATAAAGCAGTTGCTCCTTCTCCGTCCCCTGCGATCTTCTTTGCAAGGTATTCGTTGATCTCATGCAATGCTTCCGCAAAGGTCTTATAGCTTTCACTGTCTACCGTGATCACTTCATTTTCAGCCATTCCGTTTGCAAGAAGAACTACAGAATCATTTGTAGAAGTATCTCCGTCTACGGAAATCATATTGTATGTATCATTGACATCATCACTGAGGGCTTTCTGAAGTGCCTCTTTTGTGATTGCTGCATCTGTTGTGATAAAGCTGAGCATGGTGCACATATTCGGATGGATCATACCAGATCCTTTTGCCATACCACCGATGGTAACGGTCTTTCCGGCAACCTCGATTTCTACTGCGATCTGTTTTTCACAGGTATCAGTCGTCATGATTGCTTTTGCTGCCTCAGTTCCGTTTGCCAGTGTATCATTTTTCTTTTCAGCAAGAGCCTTTACCCCTGCCACGATGCGATCAATTGGAAGCTGCTTTCCGATGACACCGGTCGATCCGATCAGTACACCATCTGCATTAATTCCAAGAGCTTCTGCTGCCGCATCTGCTGTGTCCTTGCAGTAGCCAAATCCTTCCGCACCGGTACATGCATTGGCAATTCCGGAATTGACGATCACAGCCTGTGCTTTCGCACCGCTCTTTACAACCTGCTGATCCCATTTTACGCATGCTGCCTTTACAACGTTTGTAGTAAATGTTCCTGCACATTCACATGGAACCTGGCTGTAGATCATTGCCATGTCGGTTCTGTCCTGATATTTGATCTTTGCTGCTGTTGATGCTGCCTCAAATCCTTTTGCTGCGGTCACACCGCCTTCGATAATCTTCATCGTATATAGCCTCCTTTAGCCCTCTTCGATAAATGCTGTAATATTTTCCTCATTTAAAACAAACTCATAGTAGTTGACATCCGGTCTCTTGGTCCATCCGATCGTATTCCAGAACGTATTGCCGATATCATTCTTGGTAAATGCGATCAGTGTGATCTTGTTGATATGTTCCTCTTTCAGAGCTGACATTGCATAGGCAACCATGCTCTTTCCGATCCCATGACAGCGGTACGCCGGATCTACACATACATGATAAAAACATCCGGTTCTTCCGTCGTGTCCGCAGAGGATTCCTCCTACTACTTTTCCGTCTATTTCGGCGATCACACTGGTTGTCGGATTCCTTTTCAGGAATCGTTCCACGCCTTCTTTTGAATCATCTATGCTCCGGATTCCAAATCCTTTGATCCGCATCCAAAGTGCATGAAGCTGGTCATAATCTTCTACTGTCATCGCACGAATAATTGTTGTCATATATTTTCCATTCCTTTTCTTTTTCTGCCGTGTTCTACGGGAACATCGGAACCAGATCAAGACCTTCACTTTCCGGAAGTCCAAAGATCAGGTTCATGTTCTGTACAGCCTGTCCTGCTGCACCTTTTACCAGGTTGTCGATCGCACCCATCATAATGATACGGTTTGTTCTCGGATCGATCTTAAATCCGATATCGACATAATTGCTTCCTTCTACCCATTTTGTTTCCGGGTAAACATCTTTCTCCAGAACGCGGACAAATTTTTCATTTGCATAATATTTATCGTAAACTGCTTTTACTTCTTCCCAGGTAACATCCTTTGTAAGCTTCGCGTACTCTGTTGCCAGGATTCCTCTGTTCATCGGAACCAGATGCGGTGTAAAGTTGATCACAACCTCTTTGCCGCTCGCATATCCAAGCTGTTCCTCGATCTCCGGTGTATGTCTGTGTGTTGCCACACCGTATGCTTTCATATTCTCATTGACTTCACAGTACAGGTTCGGAACCTTTGCCCCTCTTCCTGCTCCGGATGTTCCGGACTTGGCATCAATGATCAGCGTATCCATATCGATCAGTCCTTCTTTTGCCAGCGGATAAGCAGTCAGGATGGAGCATGTTGTATAGCATCCAGGATTGGCGATCAGTCTTGCGCCTTTGATATCTTCTCTGTTCACTTCACACAGTCCGTAAACTGCTTCTTCGATAAACTGCGGGCTCTTGTGCTCAATACCGTACCATTTTTCGTAAGTCTTGACATCTTTGATACGGAAATCTGCGCTCAGGTCGATGATCTTAACCTTTGATAAGATTTCTTCATTAACTAATGATGCGCACAGTCCCTGTGGAGTTGCTGTAAAAATCACATCTACCTGATCTGCAAGTTGTTCCATATTATCATCTAAACATACCGCATCTACGATCTGAAACATATTGCGGTATACATCTGCATATTTCTTATCGATATAGCTCCTTGAGCCAAACCATTTAATTTCTACGTCTTTATGTCCTGTTAAAATGCGAACCAGTTCTCCTCCGGCGTAACCGGTAGAACCGATGATTCCTGCTTTAATCATGTAAACCATCCTTTCGTAAATGCCGTATTTGTGTATAGATAGGCATAATCATAAATACTATAAACCCATTAATCCCTATTGTAAAGGGGTTCGCGGGAATTGGAGGAATGTTTTTTTGATTGATGCGGGGACGCTCCTGCGCGAAATATGTTTGCACGCAACCGCGCTTGCGCTTGCGTGCAAACATATTTCGCGCAGAAGCTGTGCACTGACGAATGGGAACATTTTCCGATTGGTTTAGTATACATGGTTTTATTTGGGAAAGCAAGTGGTTTTTTTGATTTTTATGCATATTTCTGTGTATTTTTATGTATAATTTCTTATTTTTATGCATTTATATTTATTTTTATGCATTATTATGCATTTTTATTATTATAAGATGCATTAGGTCTGTATTCTTTTTATTGACTATTTTAGGAAAATTCAGTTAGTATTAAGGAAGTGATTGTAAAGGAGTTGTTATTTTATGGAACGGGATCTTACTTCGGGGAGTGTTTTTCGGAATGTGATTTATTTTTCGCTGCCTTATTTTTTATCTTATTTTTTGCAGACGCTTTATGGGATGGCGGATCTTTTTATTGTTGGGCAGTTTGATGGGGTTGCCAGTACAACAGCGGTTTCGATTGGGAGCCAAGTGATGCATATGTTGACGGTGATGATCGTGGGGCTTGCGATGGGGGCTACGGTTTCAATCGGGCAGTCTATTGGAGCGGGCGATAAGAAAAGGGCTTCTGTGTTTGTGGGAAATACGGTGATTTTGTTTATGGGGATTTCTCTGGTGCTGGCGGTTTTGCTTCTGTTTTTTGTGAAGCCGGCTGTTGCCGTGATGTCTACACCTGCGGAGGCTGTGTCAGGAACGGCAGCTTATCTGACGATCTGTTTTCTCGGGATTCCTTTTATTACGGCGTATAATGTGATCAGTTCGATTTTCCGCGGACTGGGGGATTCTAAAAGTCCGATGTATTTCATCGCAGTTGCGTGTGCGGTGAATATTATACTGGATTATCTGTTTATCGGATTTTTCCATCTGGGAGCTTCCGGTGCTGCGCTTGGCACAACACTTTCCCAAGCGTGCAGTGTTCTGTTTGCACTGATTGCCATTAAACGTAAGCAGACCGGACTTTCTCTTTCCGGAGACTGTTTCCGCCCACAGAAAAAACCGCTTGGCAAAATTCTGAATATTGGGATTCCGGTAGCGCTTCAGGACGGATTTATTCAGATTGCTTTCATTGTTATTACGATCATTGCCAACCGGCGCGGACTGAACGCAGCCGCTGCTGTCGGCATTGTGGAAAAAATCATCAGCTTTCTGTTTCTGGTTCCGTCTTCCATGCTTTCGACTGTTTCTGCACTCGCAGCTCAGAATATCGGTGCCGGAAAGTATGACCGTGCAAAGCAGACGCTTCGCTATGCCATGATGATCGCCATTGGATTTGGTCTGGTCGTCTCTATATTGATCCAGTTTATCGCAGCTCCGGTTGTCGGACTTTTCACTGCAGACGCAGCCGTTATTCTTCTCGGCGCGCAGTACATTCGCGGATATATCTGGGATTGTATTTTTGCCGGCGTTCATTTCAGTTTCAGCGGATACTTCTGTGCATGCGGAAAATCTGGAATTTCATTTTTACATAACCTGATCGCTATTTTGTGCGTGCGTATTCCGGGTGTTTATCTGACTTCAAAAATTTTCCCGCATACACTGTTTCCGATGGGACTCGCAACCGCTACCGGCTCCTTATTGTCTGTGATCATCTGCATCATTGCTTACCGATGGTTATGTGAAAAATCTGGAAAATAGAATACAGGATCGGACTCTTACGGATTTCTCCAGATCATCAAAAATGGTGACTCACTACGAGCCACCATTTTTGATGATCACTTATCTGATATGCGCTTCTTCATGTGCAAGCAGCCATTCTTTCTTTTCAAGTCCACCGGCATATCCGATCAGGCTTCCGTCGCTTCCGATGACCCGGTGACAGGGAATAATCACAGAGATTGGATTATGTCCGACCGCACCTCCGACTGCCTGCGACGAGATACTTTTCGCGCCCCGTTTTACTGCAAGGATCTTTGCGATCTTTCCATAAGTAATGGTACATCCATATGGGATTTTTGCGATAATCTTCCATACTTCTTTTCGGAAATCACTTCCTGCAGGTGCAAGAGGAAGTTCTTCCGGATCCGGATCCTGCCCTGCAAAATACCGATCCAGCCAGTACTCTGCCTGATCCAGTACCGGCAAGTCTTTCTTCTCCTCAAAATCTTCTATAATCTTGTCCATATAGTATTTCTGTCCTTCAAACCATGCACCGACAAGTACATCCTCCCGTGCTCCAAGCGTAATTTTCCCGATCGGCGAATCATAGTAGCTTACATACAGCATTTTTCATTCTTCCCCTTTTTCATCCATCCTGATACCTATGTTTTTGAGGATTGCGAGAGTGCAAAGCACGTAGCAATCTGGTATCAAAGGGGTCAAAATACCTTTGGACCCCAACATCTTAAAAATAAAAACAAAATTCCTTAACTTTTGTACCATTCAAATTATAAAATGGAGATTTTTTCCTGTCAATCTTCTTATCCGCGAATTTGTCCATTTCCAAAGATCACATACTTTTTCGTGGTAAGGGCTTCCTGCCCCATCGGTCCGCGGGCATGAAGCTTCTGGGTACTGATTCCGATTTCCGCCCCGAATCCAAATTCGTTTCCGTCAGTAAATCTGGTTGACGCATTGACATACACTGCCGCCGCATCTACCCTCTCCTGAAAATACAGTGCATTTGCATAATCCTTCGTGATAATCGTCTCGGAATGCCCGGTGTTCCATTTGTTGATGTGCCGGACGGCATCACAGATAGCTGGAACAATTTTTACAGAAATAATCGCATCCAGATATTCCTGTCCCCAGTCGCTTTCCTGTGCCCAAGCGATCCTCTCATCAATCTGCCTTGCCGCTTTGTCTCCCCGGATCTCTACCCCTTTTGCCGAAAGCCGGTCACAGATCACCGGAAGTGCCTCCTCTGCAATTTTCTCATGAATCACTAAGGATTCACATGCATTGCATACACCAAGCCTCTGCGTCTTTGCATTCTCGATAATCTCCGCTGCCATCTGGACATCAGCAAATTCATCCACATAAATATGGCAGTTCCCCGTCCCAGTCTCAATCACCGGAACCGTACTGTTCTCCACCACAGATGCAATCAGTGAAGCACCTCCTCTTGGGATCAGTACATCCAGATAGTCCTTCATCCGCATCATTTCCATAGCCGACTCCCGGCTGGTATCTTCAACCAGAATCAGCGCATCCGGTTCCATTCCCTTTTTCGCAAGTGCCCCACGGATCACCTCTGCTATAGCCCTGCAGGAATTTGCTGCTGCACTTCCTCCTTTTAAAACGGCGACATTTCCGGTCTTAAAGCAGAGTCCAAAGGCATCTGCAGTCACATTCGGACGGGCTTCATAAATGATTCCGACAACACCAAGCGGAACTCGTTTTTCTCCTATCTGCAGTCCGTTTGGCCTTATTTTCATGGAAATGATCTCTCCCAAAATATCCGGAAGTGCTGCAATCTCCCTAAGTCCTTCTGCCATTTTCCGGATTCTGTTTTCATTTAGAAGAAGCCGGTCGATCAGTGGCTCTGTCATCTTATTTTTTCTTGCAAGCATAATATCCTTTTGGTTTTCTTCTATTATATATGCCTGTTGTGCCACCAGCGCATCTGCCGCCAGGATGAGCCCTTCCTGTCTTTGAATTACATTAAAAAATGCGACCGTTTCTTTTGCACTGACTGCACGCTTTCCAAGCTTTTCCATATAGATTTTTTTCTCTGCTCTCTGTTCCATCTCATTCACCTCTACTTTCCCACAGCCATCCGATACTGTATATTTCTTTTCAGTCTCCGCTCCATCCTGTACGCATCTCTTTCCGGTCCAAACTCATTTCCCCCGTCATAGCGGTGATTCTTTGCAAGAAACAGCGTACCGACTTTCTTTCCTGCCATAATATCATTAATTGCATAAATATTATCGCCATTTGCGATCACCATATCTGCTCCCGCTTCTGTTGCAATCTTGGCTGCCTCGATCTTTGTCGCCATGCCACCGGTTCCGACTGCGCTTCCGGCTCCTTTTCCCATCTTCTCCAGTTCTTCATCAATCCGGTTCACGGTATGCACAAATCTTGCTGCCGGATTGGTTCTTGGATCATCCGTATAAAGTCCCTCGATATCTGACATCATGATCAAAAGATCCGCCTCCACCAACGCCGCCACATCTGCAGACATAGTATCATTATCGCCAAAATTTCCATAGCTGTCCTCATCCACGGAAATAGCATCATTTGCATTGACGATTGGAACCACATTCATTGCCAGAAGTTCTTCAAATGTTTCTCTCGCATGGATACGGCATGTCTTGCTGTAGACAGATTCTTTCGTCAGCAGCACTTGTGCGGTGAGCTGACTGTATTCCGCAAAAAATTTCTCATAGATCATCATCAGGCGCCCCTGCCCTACTGCTGCACATGCCTGTTTGACAGAACCAGCCGGCTTTTCACTGATTCCAAGGACATTTTTCCCGATACCGACTGCACCGGAAGATACTACAATTATCTCTTTTCCGCGGTTTCTGAGATTGATCAGTACACGGACAAATTTCTCCAGTTTTTCCAGATTGATGTTACCGGTTTTTGCATAGGTGACAGTGGAGGTTCCCACTTTGATGACGATTCGTTTCTTTTCCTTTAGGGTAGCTCTTAATTCCATTTCGTTTTTCCTCTTTTCAATTCATATTCTTAGTAGGTAAAAATAAAAGAAGCAGAAAAAGAGTATGCGGCGATACCTTTTTCTGCTTCTTTTTTCACTATCGAATCATAACACTTCAATAACTGAACAAAACCTATCACTTTTTCATTCCATCCGAAATGAACATTTTGAGCTGTATATATTGGATACACGCATTCCCTGATCTGCAATATTGAATTTTCTGTTCTGTGCCCTTGAAGGACACGGTCGATGCGGGAATGTAGGAACGAAAAATACACTGCCTTCTGCCGGCAATGTCAGAACGAAATCAAATATGTTATTCTTATTCATTTTATGCATATCACTCATCTCGCTGGTTCCTTTCTTCCTTTAGCGTGTTACCTTGTTACTTTTTGTTATATTTTACGTTTTTTTGTGCAAATGTCAAGTATTTTTCTAATTTATCTTTATATTTTCTGTTTAATCTTCTTCTATCCTTCTTTTTTCTTATTACTCTCTTTCTTTTTTTATACATAATTATGCATATTTTATGCATATTTTTACTTTTATTTGCATAAAAATAACATTTTTAAAAGTTTTTTCATTTTATTATTGCATAAATATAAAAAATGGTGTATAGTGGGTTGTGAATTGAAGACGAAAGAAAATTTTTAGGAGGTTTATATACAATGAAAGAAAAAGTAGTTCTTGCATATTCTGGTGGTCTTGATACTACCACACTGATCCCTTGGTTAAAGGAGACATTTGATTATGAAGTAATCTGCTGCTGTATCGACTGCGGACAGGGCGAAGAACTGGATGGTCTTGATGAAAGAGCAAAACTCGCAGGTGCTTCTAAATTATACATCGAAGATATCACTGATGATTTCTGTGACAACTATATTATGCCATGTGTACAGGCAAATGCTGTTTACGAAAATGCATACCTTCTCGGAACTTCTATGGCTCGTCCGGCAATCTCCAAGAGACTTGTTGAAGTAGCAAGAAAAGAAGGTGCTACTGCTATCTGCCACGGTGCTACCGGAAAAGGAAATGACCAGATCCGTTTCGAGCTTTCTATCATGGCTCTTGCCCCGGATCTTAAGATCATCGCTCCTTGGAGAATGACAGATCTGTGGACACTTCAGTCACGTGACGATGAGATCGCTTACTGTAAAGCTCACGGAATCGATCTTCCGTTTGACGCAAGCCACAGCTATAGCCGTGACCGTAACTTATGGCACATCAGCCACGAAGGACTGGAACTTGAAGATCCATCCTGCGAACCAAATTACGCTGATCTTCTTGTTCTTGGAAATACACCGGAAAATGCACCAGATGAAGATGAATATGTAACTATGACATTTGAAGAAGGTGTTCCGAAGACAATCAACGGCGAATCCATGAAGGTTTCTGATATCATCCGCAAACTCAACGAACTTGGCGGCAAGCATGGTATCGGTATCGTTGATATCGTTGAGAACCGTGTTGTTGGTATGAAATCCCGTGGTGTTTATGAAACTCCTGGTGGAACAATCCTGATGGAAGCTCACAAACAGCTTGAAGAACTGGTTATCGACCGTGCTACCATGGAAGTTAAGAAAGATCTTGGCAACAAACTCGCTCAGGTTGTATATGAAGGAAAATGGTTCACACCACTTTGTGAAGCTCTTCGTGCTTTCGTAAAATCTACCCAGAAATATGTTACAGGTGAAGTTAAATTCAGACTTTACAAAGGAAATATCATTAAAGCCGGAACTACTTCTCCATACTCACTTTACAATGAATCTCTGGCAAGCTTCACAACCGGTGATATGTACGATCATCATGATGCAAGCGGATTCATCACTCTGTTCGGACTTCCGCTGAAGGTTCGTGCGATGAAGAATCTTGAGGTAAACAACAAATAATTGTATATCCCAATACTGACAGATTTAAAGGGCGTGTGAAAAAACGAAAGTTTTTTCATGCGTCCTT
>ULRN01024274.1_pt1 | contig 10496 bp, 7 predicted proteins | sample 1955461 | NCBI WGS metagenome assembly ULRN01 (sample SAMEA4835683, study PRJEB28245) | human gut metagenome | biome: gut microbiome; material: fecal sample | place: Denmark | collected 2008 | reverse complement strand
GCCCTTTCAGGGCGTGTGGAGCTTACATGCGAAAGTTGAGTGAAGTTAACTTCATAGGCCGATGAATATAACTTCATTTTTTGAGTATGATTTGAGGCGTTTTTGATGAGTTGTTTCCGATTTGTCTCATGAGTCTATTTTGGGGTGATTTTGGATTATCGGGTGAGCCGACAGGGCCTCAACAAGGTTTTCGGAACAATTCGTTCCAAATTTAGGGAACGACAGGGGAATATCACGGAAAAAAACGCTTCAATGAGGAAAGTTTTTTGTAAATTTGCACGCAAATTGCCCCAAACACCCCCTCGGGCGGCAAACAGTACAAGCGATAACACAAAAACATAGCAATGGAATACGATTTCAGAGAGATCGAACAGAAATGGCAGCAGCACTGGCGGGACCATCAGACCTACCAGGTGACGGAGGACCCAACACGTAAGAAGTTCTACGTCCTCAACATGTTCCCCTATCCCTCGGGAGCAGGTTTGCACGTCGGCCACCCGCTGGGCTACATCGCCAGCGACATCTACGCGCGCTACAAGCGCCAGCAGGGCTTCAACGTCCTCAACCCCATGGGCTACGATGCCTACGGACTGCCCGCCGAGCAGTATGCCATCCAGACCGGACAGCACCCGGCCGTGACGACGGAGCAGAACATCAAGCGCTACCGCGAGCAGCTGGACAAGATAGGATTCTGCTTCGACTGGAGCCGCGAGGTGCGCACCTGCGACGCCGGCTACTACCATTGGACCCAATGGGCCTTTGAGCGGATGTTTGAGTCGTACTACGACAACCGCACGAAGCAGGCGCGCCCCATCCATGAGCTGGTGCGCCACTTCGAGGAGGAGGGCACGCTCGACATGGACGTGGCCCAGACGGAGCAGCTCGTCTTTTCGGCTCGCGACTGGCGGAGCATGAATGAGAAGGAGCAGCAACAGACGCTCATGAACTACCGCATCGCCTACCTCGGCGAGACGATGGTCAACTGGTGCCAGGACTTGGGCACGGTGCTGGCCAACGACGAGGTGGTGGACGGCGTGAGCGTGCGCGGTGGCTACCCCGTCGTCCAGCGCAAGATGCGCCAGTGGTGCCTGCGCGTCTCGGCCTATGCGCAGCGGATGCTCGACGGACTGGATCTCGTGAACTGGAGCGACTCCATCAAGGAGACCCAGCGCAACTGGGTGGGACGCAGCGAGGGAGCGGAGATGCGCTTCGAGAGCATCACCCCCGAGGACACGGAGGAACGCCGCGGCCACTTCACCATCTTCACCACACGTGCCGACACGATCTTCGGCGTCACCTTCATGGTGCTGGCCCCCGAGTCGGAACTGGTGGCACAGCTGACTACCAGCGAGCAGCGCGAAGAGGTGGAGGCCTATCTCGCCTATGTCGCCAAGCGCACGGAGCGCGACCGCATGGCCGACCACAAGGTGACGGGTGTCTTCTCCGGATCCTATGGCGTCAACCCGTTCACGGGCGAGCGCATCCCCATCTGGATCTCTGAATATGTGCTCGCCGGCTACGGCACGGGAGCCATCATGGCCGTCCCGGCCCACGACTCACGCGACTATGCTTTCGCTCGCCACTTCCAGCTGCCCATCGTCCCGCTCATCGAGGGAGCCGACGTCAGCCAGGAGAGTTTCGACGCCAAGGAGGGCACGGTCATGAACTCGCCGCGCGAGGGTGTGAACTCCACACTCACGCTCAACGGACTGACCGTCCAGGAGGCCATCGCCAAGACCAAGGCGTTTATCGCCGAGCAGGGCATCGGCCAGGTCAAGGTCAACTACCGCCTGCGCGACGCCATCTTCTCCCGCCAGCGCTACTGGGGTGAGCCCTTCCCCGTCTATTACAAGGACGACATGCCCTATATGATTCCCGAAGACTGTCTGCCGCTGCAGCTGCCCGAGATCGACGCCTACAAGCCCACCGAGAGTGGCGAGCCTCCATTGGGACGCGCCGAGAAGTGGGCCTGGGACACGGAGAAGCGCTGCGTGGTCGAAAAGCGACTCATCGACCATAAGACCGTCTTCCCCATCGAGCTTTGCACCATGCCGGGCTTCGCCGGATCCAGCGCCTACTACCTCCGCTATATGGATCCGCACAACGACCAGGCACTCGTGGGCAAGAAGGCCGACGAGTATTGGCAGAACGTAGATCTCTACGTCGGCGGAACGGAGCACGCCACGGGCCACCTCATCTACTCACGCTTCTGGAACAAGTTTCTCTTCGACCTCGGCGTAAGCTGCAAGGAGGAGCCCTTCCAGCGACTGGTCAACCAGGGCATGATCCAGGGCCGCAGCAACTTCGTCTATCGTGTCAATGCAGCCGACGCTGCCGAACACCCCGTCTTCGTCTCCAAGGGACTGAAGGACCAGTACGACACCACACCGATCCACGTCGACGTGAACATCGTCCACGCCGACATCCTCGACCTCGACGCCTTCCGCGCCTGGCGTCCCGAATTGAAGAACGCCGAGTTTGTCCTCGAAGACGGCAAGTATGTCTGTGGCTGGGCCATTGAGAAGATGTCGAAGTCGATGTTCAACGTGGTCAACCCCGACGACATCGTAAGCCAGTATGGCGCCGACACGCTCCGCCTCTACGAGATGTTCCTCGGTCCGGTGGAGGCCAGCAAGCCTTGGGACACCAACGGCATTGACGGTTGCCACCGCTTCCTGAAGAAGTTCTGGAAACTCTTCCAGCAGGAGCTCGTCGACGAAGATCCGACGAAGGAAGAACTCAAGAGCCTCCACAAACTCATCAAGAAGGTGAGCACGGACATCGAGGTCTTCTCCTACAACACGAGCGTAAGCGCATTCATGGTCTGCACCAACGAGCTGACGCAGCAGAAGTGTCGCAACCTCCGCATTCTCCGTACCCTGGTGACGGTCCTCGCACCCTTCGCTCCCCACATTGCCGAGGAGCTTTGGGAGCAGACGGGCGGAGAGGGAAGCGTCTGCGACACCGAGTGGCCGACCTGGAACGAAGACTACCTCGTCGAGGACGAAGTGCAGATGCCCGTCTCCTTCAACGGCAAGGCGCGCTTCCAGATCAACCTGCCCGCCACGGCCAGCAAGGAGGCCATCATCGAGGCGGCCATGAGCGACGAGCGAAGCCAGAAGTACCTGGAGGGCAAGCAGGTCGTCAAGACCATCGTCGTACCGGGACGCATCATCAATATCGTGGTAAAATAGACCGACCAAAGACGATTAGCATAGACTGGGGTCGGGAGCTGAAAACATCTTCCGACCCCTCTTCACAGACACAAGATTATCTCAATAGATTTTATCTCAGCAATAGTATATCTCTATAGTATAGTATATCTCGATAGTATCAATAGTAACAGTATATCTCAATAGCAATTATGTCAAAAACGGTAAAAAACTTTCTCAACAGTAGGGAGCACATGAAAAACCAGATGCTGGACTACCTCTGCATCGCCCTGGGCCTGATGTTCTACACCATAGGATGGACCTGCTTCCTCTTGCCTTACAAGATTGTGACAGGTGCGCTGACAGGTCTCTCCGCCATCATATTCTACGTCACGGGCATTCCCATCTACCAAACCTACCTGACGCTCAACGTCGTCATGCTCATCGCGGCGCTGAAGATCCTGGGCCTGCGCTTCCTGCTCAAGACCATCTACGCCATCGTCCTGCTCTCCACCATGCTCACACTGGCACAGAGTTGGATGACGGGGGCCGACGGCCAGATGATCCAAATCCTCGGAGCAGGCAACACGTTCATGGCCTTGATTATTGGCACGATGTTCACCGGATCGGGCCTTGCCATCGTCTTTCTGAGCAATGGATCGACCGGTGGCACGGATATCATCGCGGCCTGCATCAACAAGTACAAGGATATCTCGCTGGGCAACGTCCTCATCTGCGTCAACTTCTGCATCATCGGTTCCTGTCTCTTCTTCTCAGCCTTTGGCGCAACGATGCAGGAGCGTCTCCACACGGTGGTCTTCGGCCTCTTCACGCTGCTGACGGAGAACGTCATGCTCGACTATGTATTCAACTCGCGACGACAGAGCGTGCAATTTTTGATCTTCTCCAAAAACTATGAGAAGATAGCCAGCGCCATTGGCACCACGACCCACCACGGCGTGACGATACTCGACGGCTACGGCTGGTTCACCAACACGCCCACCAAGGTGCTCTTCGTTCTGGCCCGCAAGCGCGAGAGCCAGTATATCTTCCGCCTCATCAAGTATGTGGACCCCCACGCCTTCGTCTCACAGTCGGCCGTCATTGGCGTCTTTGGCAATGGCTTCGACGAGATCAAGGGTAATATCTCGGAGAAAATGCGCAAGGAAATGGCCTTGGGCGAGGAAACCGAGGCTGCTGGAGAAAAGGACCACACAGAGTCTCCTATCGTAGCGGAAAAGAAAACCGATTTGGAGGAGAAGAAAACTTCCTCGGAGGAAAAAGCATGATAAACAAGAAAATGAAGAACGAAAAGATAATGAACGAGAAGATGAAACTGGTTTTTGCAACCAACAACGCGCACAAGCTGCGCGAACTGCGCGAGATACTGGGAACGGGCTACGAGCTCCTTTCCCTGGCCGACATCGGTTGCCACGAGGACATTCCCGAAGACGGGGCTACGCTGGAGGAGAACAGTCTCGCCAAAGCCCAGTACGTCTTCGACCACTATGGCTACGACTGCTTTGCCGACGACACGGGACTGGAGGTCGATGCCTTGGGTGGCGAGCCTGGAGTCCACAGCGCGCGCTACGCCGAGGGCACGGACCACGACAGCGAGGCCAATATGCGCAAACTGCTGGCCAAATTAGGAAATAATAACAACCGCAAGGCACGATTCCGCACCATCATCACGTTAATAAGGAGACAGGACGCGCCGTCGGCCTCGCCCCGCACGGACTGCTTCTGCGGCGAAGTGGAGGGAAAAATCGCCCTGGAGAAGCATGGCACGGAAGGCTTCGGCTACGACCCCATCTTCATCCCCGAAGGCTACGACCAGTCGTTTGCCGAACTGGGCGAGACCGTCAAAAACCAAATTTCCCACCGAGGAAGAGCCGTCAGAAAACTGGTGGCGTTTCTCCACGGAGAGAAGGCGTAAGCACAAGGCGGAACGGATATCCTTGCCCGTCCAGGCTTGTCCGTCCCCATTTATACCTATTATATCTCATAGATGATGAAACATTTCGTATCAGCCCTGCTCTTGTCCGGACTCCTGAGTTCGGCCACGGGCCTGCAGGCACAGGAAATCGGAACGTGGAAGGCGTATATGTCCTACCACAACCCCACATGGGTGGAGAAAGGAGGCGACCGGCTCTACGTCCTCGCCTCCAACGACCTCTATGCCTACAACGAGAAGGACCAGAGTATCCACACCTTCGACAAGACCAACGGACTGACCGATACGGGCGTGACGCTCATCGGGTGGAACAAGGGGGCCGCGCGCCTCGTCGTCATCTATGAGTCGGGCTATATCGACTTGGTCGATGGCAAGGACAACGTAGTGAGCATCAGCGACTACTACAACCACTCCATGACCGCCGACAAAACCATCCACAGCATCTACAACTACGGGAAACTCTGCTACATCGCCACAGGCTTCGGTATCGTCTGCCTCAACGTGGCGCAAGCGGAGATAGCCAACACCTACAACCTCGGCTTTGCCGTAGACTACTGCCACATCGAGGGCGGCTACATCTACGCCGAGTCGAAGCAGAAGGGACAGTATCGGGCCCTCATGACGGACAACCTGCTCGACAAGGGCAATTGGCGGCGCACGGGCGAGTATGTGGCGCGCAGCGTGAGTCCTGACCCCGAGCTGATGGCTACAGCGAAGACGCTTTCACCGGGCGGCCCCCAATACAATTACTTCGGCTTCATGCGCTATAGCGGCGGCAAACTCTATACCGTCGGTGGCGGCTACGGACTGACCGAGCTGCGCCGTCCCGCCACCATCCAGGTGCTCGACGGCGGAGAGTGGCAAATCTATGAGGACGACGTGGCGGCAAAGACGGGCCACCAGTATCTCGACTTGATGTGTATAGACGTCGATCCCACCAATCCTGCCCGCGTCCTGGCGGGAGGCAGAACCGGCCTCTACGAGTTTAGCAACGGCACCTTCGTCCGCGAGTATAACTACGATAATAGTGGAGGCTGCCTGCAGGTGGCCCATGGCGTGGCGGCTGGCAACAAGGACTACGTCATCGTCAGCGGACTGAAGTTTGACACCACGGGCGACCTGTGGGTCTTCAATGGCATCAGCGATGGTTCCTCCCTGAGCCAGCTCACTAAGGAGGGACAATGGGTGAGCCACCACAACAAGTCGTTCATGGGCAGCGATAACACATCGCTCAACAACGGCGGCTGCCTGACCTTCGACAGTTCGGGTAACCTCTGGTTGGCCAACAACCACTACAAGACGCCAGCCCTGGTAGTCTATCAGCCCTCCACAAAGGGTATCAACCGCTATACGCGCTTCGTCAACGAGGACAATGCCGAGGTCAATGGCGGCGGAGGCGTGCGCTGCATGGCGGAGGACCGCGACAGAAATATCTGGGCGGGACTCAACGGTGGCCCTGTCTATCTGCAGCCCTCCGACCTGTCAACCGATCCCGGAAGCGTGGTCTTCCAGCAGTACAAGGTGCCACGCAACGACGGCAGCAACCTCGCCGACTACCTGCTCAACAACATCGACATCACCTGCATGGCCGTCGATGGCGGCAACCGCAAGTGGTTTGGCACGGGCGGCAACGGCGTCTATCTCATCAGCGCAGACCTCAACACGCAGGTCCACCATTTCCTTTCCTCCAACAGTGGCCTCGTGAGCGACAACATCGAGTCGCTGGCCATCGACCCCAAGACGGGAGAGGTCTTCATCGGCACCGACAAGGGTCTCTGCTCCTATCTGAGCGACGCCTCGGAGCCCTCGCAGACGATGGACAAGGAGACAACATACGCCTATCCCAATCCCGTTCGCCCAAACTACCGTGGCACCATCACCGTAACGGGACTGAGCTATAACGCCGACGTGAAGATCGTCACTACCGCAGGCACCCTCGTGGCTGAGGGAAGAAGCCAAGGCGGCACCTTCACATGGGACGGCAACGACCTCGACGGCAAACGGGTGGCAAGTGGCGTCTATATGGTCGAGGCGACCACGGAGGATGGCAGCAAGGGTGTGGTCTGCAAGATTGCCGTCATCAACTGATTTTCTCCTTTTCAGATTACATCACAACCATAAGAATCTGTTCGAAAGGGCCGGAAATCTCAAAGAAAGAAATAAAAACATGAAGAAAGTCACCCTGCTCATTCCCTGCTACAACGAGGAGTCGTCGCTCCCCGCCCTCCATGCAGCCCTGTGCGAGGTCATGGACAGCCAGGTGCAATACCAATGGGAGGTGTTGCTCATCGACGACGGCAGCCGCGACCAGTCGCTCAGCGTTATGCGGCAACTGCGTCGCAAGGACCCGCGGGTGGCCTTCATCAGCCTCTCACGCAATTTTGGCAAGGAGAACGCCATGCTGGCGGGCTTCGACCACGCCTCGGGCGACTGCGTCATCATCCTCGACGCCGACCTCCAGCATCCGCCTGCCCTCATACCCGACATGCTGCACCTTTGGGAGGAGGGAGCACAGGACGTCTATGCGCGGCGAGACATCGCCCGCGAGAGTTGGCTGCGCCGCCGTCTGAGCCGCCTCTACTACAGCCTCCTCAACCGTTCCACCCGCTTCGACGTGCTCGAAAACGTAGGCGACTTCCGCCTCCTCGACCGTCGCTGCATCCTCGCCCTACGGCAACTTCGCGAGTCGCAACGCTACACCAAGGGCATGTACGTGTGGATTGGCTTCAAGAAACAGGAAATCAGTTACCACGAGCAGAAGCGCACGGCAGGCCAGTCGTCCTTCAACTTCCGCCGCCTGGCTGACTTGGCCATCGACGGTCTGACCTCCTACACCACCGCTCCGCTTCGCCTTTCCACCCTCATCGGCCTGCTCAGTGCCCTACTGGCCATCCTCTACATGGTCTATGTCTTCATCAAGACACTCGTAGTCGGCGAAGCTGTCCAAGGATTCCCCACCATCGTCATCCTCATCCTCTTCCTCGGAGGCGTGCAGCTCATCTCCCTGGGCATTATCGGCGAATACCTCGGCAAAGTCTTCATCGAGACCAAGCGCCGCCCCGTCTATCTAATAGACCGTATGGAAGGTGTGGACCACGTGCTCACCAAGAAAGAGGAGGAGAACACTCAGTAGGTTTTCCTATACATTATCCTATACATTATTTATATATAGAAAAACATACCTTATATATAGAAAAAAACTGTCCGCCTTGATAGCGTCAGAACGACCAGCCAAGTCCGATGTACGGGTAGAAGGCGGACTTACTGAGGCCATGCTTATCGCCGAAGTTGAACGACGGCGATAAGCCTACGCGAAACATAAAACCGTTGGTACGCTGGTAGCGATAGCCGATGTTGCCAAACAAGAAATAGCCGAAACGGTTCTCCTTCGATTCATAGGGCTCTGCAATTCCTTCCGTCTCGGGCGGCACGGGCTGAGAATAGAACCATGACGTTTCCTTGACATGATACATACCCAGACTGGCGCCAAAGCCTACCTCCAGTTTACTCTTCTTCTCTCCAAGCAGGTAATTCAACTCCAACGGCACACCCACACCACTGATTTTCTGATCGATCCAACTGGAATTGTCTCCATAACCATAGCCTATGCCCACTCGGTAGCCCCAGCCCGAGTTGCCCTTGAAACGGCTATCATAGTTGACGCCCACCACATTTTGCGCACCAAGCAGTTCTACCGACAGACTGCGCGTCTTCTCCTGCGCAAGCACCAGCGAGCAGCAGCACAATGCAAATACTGAACATACGATTCTCCTCATAAGATAAGTTTGATTATTGTATAATTGTATATAAGACTTGTTTGTTGTTTTTTAGAACCAATCCGCTTGTTCCCATTCAGATAAAAAATAAAATACAGCAGGAGACGGACCTTTCCAGCATCCTGCTGTATTTTTATAACTGATAAGCCACCCTACCCTTTATGCGGATCAACTGAGGGAGAGCATGCGCTCGATGGGCTTCACGGCGTCGCGTGCAATGGCGGGATCCACCTCCACGGCAGGCCAGCCATACTTCAGTGCGTTATACACCTTCTTGAGCGTGTTCTTCTTCATATACTCACACTCCGTGCAAGCGCAGCCTCTGCCACCCTCCGTCACCTCAGGAGGCACGGGGAGGAAAGTCTGGTTGGGACAGGTGCGCTGCATCTCATGGAGGATACCGGCCTCTGTAGCAACGATAAACTCTTTGACCTCAGGATGATCCTGTGCGTAATGGAGCATCGTGGCCGTCGATCCCTTCACGTCGGCAGCGGCCAGCACGGGCGCCTTACACTCCAGGTGGGCCATGACGACGGCCTCGGGATGCTGCTCCTTGAGTTTGACGATCTCCGCCACACTAAAGCGCTCATGGACGTGACAGCCACCATTCCACAGCAACATGTTTCTGCCCGTCACGGAGTTGATATAGCTTCCGAGGTTGTAGTCTGGTCCGAAGATGAGCTTCGTGTCCTTGGGGATGGAGTCGATCACCTTCTTGGCATTGCCCGAGGTCACCACCACGTCGGTCAGCGCCTTCACCGCCGCCGTCGTATTGACGTAGGAGACCACCTCGTAGCCCGGGTGCTCCTCCTTAAACTTCCGCAGGTCCTCGGCCTTGCAACTGTCGGCCAGCGAGCAGCCCGCCGTAAGGTCGGGCGAGAGCACCGTCTTCTCCGGCGAGAGCAACTTGCAGGTCTCGGCCATGAAGTGGACGCCACACATAACCATCACCTTGGCCTCCGTCTTGGCCGCCTCACGCGCCAGGGCCAGCGAGTCGCCGACAAAATCGGCTATGTCCTGTATCTCCGGCATCGTGTAGTAGTGGGCCAGGATAATAGCGTCCTTCTCGCGGCAGAGACGGCGTATCTCTTGCTTCAGATCCAGAGACTCATCAACGGGCTCATCAATGAAACCTTTCGACTTCCATTCTTCTTTCACGTTCATATTCTCAACTTATTTATATTATTATTTCTTTTTTTCTTTCTAAAAGAAAATATGATGAGTTATGATAGGCCGTGGATAACGTGGATAACTTTTGGGTCTTATTGCCCGTTTTCCATTATCCACATTTTCTTAGCCTTTTCCCTGCTTTATCATTTTTTGTATTTTCTGATAGTCAGTTAGTAAACCCATTTTTCCACATTTCCACAATCTGTTGCAAAGATAATAAGTTTATATCTTTTGAGCGCTTAAATCCGTTGAAAAGTTGTCTAAATCGGCTTGGATAACCCTGTGAATATCCACTATGGGTAGGTTTCGGCCGTGGGTCGGTGGAAATCCACAGGGTTATGAGAAGGTTGTTTCCCTGCTTTTCCACAGGGTTATCCACAATGCAAAGGTGGTATTATTTTTACCTCAAATCCGCAACTAAGCCCTTCAACGTCCTTCTTGCGT
>ULRN01004346.1_pt1 | contig 10555 bp, 11 predicted proteins | sample 1955461 | NCBI WGS metagenome assembly ULRN01 (sample SAMEA4835683, study PRJEB28245) | human gut metagenome | biome: gut microbiome; material: fecal sample | place: Denmark | collected 2008 | reverse complement strand
GGCGCTGTATTTGGCGTGGAGCGAAGGATTTGACCTTTACGGTATTAATTAGGATTCTCACATTAAATCATCTTTAGAGACTACCTCAGAATTGTTCCGGGCAAAGAAGTCTTCAATGTGCATATTGCGATATCGAATTAATGACGAAGGTCGTATCATTTCTTGTAATGCATCCAATATAATTTCTTTGACCTGTTGTTTTAGATGTTTGAAACTTTCCCAGTCATTCTCATAATCTGAAATCGCATCAACTGGTATGCGAGTTTCAAAGAATGTTCCATCTTCTTTTATGAAAAAGGAACGAGATGGTATTCCACGATATGGAACTGTACCTAATTCTCGAGCATCCAGTATTTTAACGATGCCGTTTTGCTCAAATAAAGAGTGTAAAGAAACAACAGATGAGACAATTGTTTGCGAAGAAAACCTTAATCCAAATAATAATTCAGACAAACGTCGATAACGCACGACACCCCTTGCGGTTTCTCTTTGGTCAACGTTTTCTATGGAAGTCAGAATTGCTGTTTTTAAATCTTCAAATTGTTCGCTTAATATATCTATCCGTTTATGCTCATTTTCACGAAAACGTTGTTCATTAAGAAGTCTCTGGAAATAACCTGACCACTGCTTTTTTAAAATTTCTTCAATATCCTGGCCTTTTTCAAACGTGAAGATGTTATTTCCTTTAGTTCTTAACCTAACAAAATTGATGAAATTAAAAATGTATTTAGCAGTATCTTTTTTTTCTATTGACGGGAAGACAATCTTTTCAATTATGTCACTATTTTTGTTTTTTTCATATAGTGCATGATCATGCCAAACTTGCTTGTCAATAAAGGTATATACAGGCATTGAATTTTCGATTGCCTTAAGTACTTCTAATTGTGTAACAGAGAGACACTCTTTTTCTTTCAAAGCATCGACACTATTACTTTCGTTCTTTAATACTTCAAAATTGATTTTATTAAGAGACGCCGTACTCGCTTTTCCACCAAAACGAGAACCTATAATTAAGATTAGAATATTACAATTCTTAACTTCATCAACGCAACTTGTATGCGTATGAATGCGTGGATCGTATAGCACATCCTCATAATCGCTCATAATCGGTTCATAGCCCATGTTTTTAATGAAAGTTCTCAATTGAGAACGTAATAATGACAAATCGTAACATGTAGATGAAACAAATACTCTTAATTCAGCCATAGAACTAACCCCTCCAATTTTGTGACTATAGCTATTTATAATATACCAAATACAACAGGATATTACAATATTCGAGCGTATCATGATACGCAATATACAATCGCTGATACGTTAGTTCCATTTAATTAAAGCTGGGGATGCTATTCTTAAACCGAAAAAACGAAAAAGGAGGTATAAGACATGGCATCGATTATTCAACGAAACAAAAGTTTCTGTGTGGTGTATATCATATACGACGGAGAAAAGAAACGACAGAAGTGGGAGACCTATCATTCCTATGAAGCTGCTCTCAGACGTAAGGAACAGTTGGATTTGATCCAACAGCATGAGAAAGAACGGGCTCGGCATCAGGATGGAACTTTGGCACAATTCTTGGAAGAATATGTGAAACTGTACGGTCGCATCCACTGGGCCTGTTCCACATACACCAGCAACGAAGGGCTTATTCGGAACTATATCGTTCCGTTCATGGGCAGTATGCGACTAAGCGAGTTCAGTCCTAAGGTAATTGCAGCATTGTATGGAAAATTGCAGGCTGATCCGAAAATCACTCCCTCGGTGTTGACGAACATTCATAAGCTGCTGCACAGTGCATTTGAACAGGCGGTATTATGGGAGTATGCTCCCAGGAACCCATTCCAGAAAGCAAATGTTCCGAAAGCCTTTCCAATTGAAATTCCGATGCTGAACACTGATGAAATCAAGATGTTGGTCCAAAACTGCGATAATCCTATGTTGTCCATTGCGGTACATCTGGCTTTTGCCGGTTCTCTGCGGAAGGGTGAAATTCTGGCGCTGACCTGGGATGATGTGGATTTCCAGAAAGGTACGATTTCTGTCAGCAAGACATTAAAACGTGTCCGCAGGGATGCAGTGGATGTGTTAAACGGTAAGGATATTCTCTATCAATTCCCGGCTGTCTTTAATGAGGGGCGGACGGTCACAGTGTTGAAACGCCCCAAAACAAAATCCAGTATCCGAATCGTATATCTTCCTGATTATGTTCTGGATGTTTTGCAGGAGTGGAGAGAAACATTGAAGCCAGTCAAGAGAAACCAGCCGAAGCTGATTCTTCGATATTCCAATGGCAGACCACTTTCGGAGGAAACATTCCCCCGTTTGCTGGAAAAGCAATTGCTGCAGCTTAGGCTTCCGATCGTATCCTTTCACAGTTTGCGGCATAGTAGCATTAGTTACAAGCTGGTGCTAACTGGTGGTAACATCAAAGCAGTACAGGGTGATTCCGGTCATGCACAGGCGGAGATGATTACTGAGAGATATGGTCACATCATTGACTCTTGCCGCAAGCAGTGCGCCCAAGACTTTGAGGAAGAATTTTATAAGGGCATGTAAAAAGAGCCGTCTGACACAAATCAGGCGGCTTTTTGCAGTAGGATGGAGCATCCCCCTCCTAAGAAGATGGATTGTCGTTCGAATTCCCTATGGTTAGCAAAGAGAAAGGATGGTGAAAACATGAACGAAATTAGGAAGCTGAGTGAATTGGCTGTGTATCTGAAACAGGCAGCTGAAACGTATTCTCAGCACGATTATGAGCAGTTGCATCAGGAACTGCGAGCCAGATATGAGCAGCTGATCATGGAAGCGTTCATGGATCGTCATCCTAGATGGAACGTTGCGGAAGGCAATGCAGCCTGCATGATGTACCTCTATCGCAACTGGTCGTTCAGCAGAAGAGCGGAAGAGAATGTTGCACAGTTGAGCGCTCTGGCTAATGATATTACTGAGAATTACGACGATTGTGATGATAGTTTTCTGACAGCAGAAGAGGCTGCGGAAACCATGAAGGTTGCAGAGCGTGTTTATGATTTTTCCAAACGAGTTCTATGTAAACAGCATTTGTTCATTTTCCTATTCCATGCAAAACACCGCATAGAAGATTCCTTCTGCCGTTGCATGTATATGACCGATGGTAGTGTGGCGGCAGACATCTACATGCTGATTCCACATAAAGACCATGAAGCTATTCCTCAGAGTATGCTTCTCCATGAACTGGGCCATTGCGTGAACATCGCCCCGACTGGTGATCCGGAAGTGCCTCCTGAGGATTTCACTCTGGTAATGAAGCTCATTGGAGCTGATACTGTTGAGTACGATGTTCCGGAATTCTTTGCCCACTGTTTTGCAATGAGTTTGCTGGTCGAACCGGATTTGCTAAAAGCAGATCCATTTAAGATGGTTCCTCAAAACCATAAGCAGATGTTCCGAACCTACTTTGAATATAAGATACAGAATCTTTAAGTGACCTGTTTCGATTGCAGGTCACTTTTTCATTCCCTAAAACTGTGCATTTGCACACTTTTAGGGAATGGCTCCAATTTCACAGCATGGACAGGCAAGAAAAACTGCCCCTTTACATACGATGAACAAAGGAGGTAGAACGTATGAAACAAACCTTGCCTGTTGTGCACTGCATATATACCGAAGCCGAAAAGAGCCTCGCAGAGCTGCTGGAGGAGTCTTTTCGGCTTTATCTTATCCGCATCCTTGCGACACCTGAGAAGCCGGTTGTACAATGTTTACGATGAGTGGCTGCTTATTTCAAGGAGGAACCTATGTACTTAGAAATAAGCAACCCAATGGATTACCATGTCGCATTGTACATCCGATTATCGAAGGAGGATGAGACTGAAGGGCCATCCCAGAGTGTAACCAACCAGAAATCTCTGCTCAACGAGTTCGTTCAGCAGCACCGCTTATCCGTCTATGATACCTACATCGATGACGGCTGGAGCGGCACCAGTTTTGACCGCCCGGACTTCCAGCGCATGATTGGCGACATCGAAGCCAAGAAGGTCAATATGGTCATAACCAAAGACCTGTCCCGACTGGGTCGTGATTATATCATGACCGGTCACTATATGGAGCGGTACTTTCCTGAAAAGAGAGTGCGCTACATTTCCCTGCTGGATGGTATCGACACTGGCGTAGAGTCAACGGCCAACGACATTACCCCGTTCCGTGCTATCATGAATGATATGTACGCAAAGGACATTTCCAAGAAAATCAAATCCGTCAAGCGGGATAAGCAACGCAAAGGCCAGTTCATTGGCGGTAAGCCGATGTATGGTTATAAGATGCACCCGACAGAGAAAAACAAAATCGTCATCGACGAGGAAGTGGCTCCTGTGGTACGCAGGATTTTTGCTATGGCGCTGGATGGTATGAGCTGCCGAAAGATTGCGGCGACGCTCAATGAAGAAGGTGTTATAACTCCTGCAACCTACTGTGGTTGGAATATGGGACGTAAAGGCCCTTACGCCGGACTTTGGTCCAGCGAACGCATCTCTGAGATGCTGCAGAACGAGACCTACCTGGGCAACATGGTTCAGGGACGAACAGTGAAGATCAGCTACAAGTCTAAGAAATGTCTGAAGAAGGATCGTGAGAACTGGGTGGTTGTTGAAAATACTCATGAACCACTGATCGACAAGGAGACCTTTCAGAAGGTACGGATGCTGGTAAACAGCCGAAAGCACACTCGCAGCAGAACCTACGACTTCCTATTAAAGGGATTGATTTTCTGCCATGAGTGTGGCTATCCCATGGCGGTGCTGAACCGTCCACCGGTATCCGGTGAAGATCGACTGTTTTTCGTGTGTCGAACCTACCAGCGTTTCACCAAAGCAGGTGTCTGTTCCTGCCACTCCATCAAAGAGCAGGTCGTTACCGAAGCAGTTCTGGCTAAAGTAAGAGAAGTCTGTGAAGCCTATCTTGATCCAAATAAGCTTCAGCCAATTGCTGCCGATGCAGTAGAGAAAGCCCGCAAGGCGGAAAACCATGAAGCAGAAATCCAGTCCATTCAGAATAAGATCGACAGTCTGACTGCCAACCTGGATAAGATGTATATGGATCGGCTGACCGGACTTCTTGCCGAAGCGGACTTCGAGCGCATCTATCAGCGAGTGAAGATGGACAGAACTTCTCTGGAAGAGAAGCTGAAAGAGCTGGAATCACAAAAAGAAAGCCCGGTCAGCACAGAAGACCGAGCAAGAGAGCTGGTGCAGCAGTTTTTGGATTCTGCCTACACCAGCCGGGAGCTTCTGGTCAGCCTCATCGAGAGTGTGGAACTGACCGAAGACAAACAAATCATCATCAAATTCCGCTTCCGTGAGTTGGAAGCGATTTCTTAGGGCCAATCGTTTACAATAGGCGCGGCGGAATGTGTCGAGAATCGAGAAACGGGCGGTGGGGCATATGCGGGAAGCGTTTTATGAGCCTGCCGGGAACACCCTGTGATACATTTTGTAGAAAGTTTCTGCGGGAAGGGAGTTTAAGAATGATTCGGACGGAACGAGAAGTCCCCGGTTCGTCCGGCTTCCTTCCAGGAACGAGAGGTCCGGCAGCGGATCGGCAGGAGCGCAGCTGTAAAGGCATCCATTCGTTGTGTAAAAGTGGCTGAATCTCGGACCGCGCAGCTTTTCTATAACGGCGAAAAGGGCATCTTTCGGGACCGAGGTGCCCGCACAGATATAGGAGGGGATTGCCGGAGCACCTTCCAGAGGCCAATAGGCCTTATTTTTTTTGCCGTCAGCCCGGAGCGCATAGACGGAAGGAACCAGGGCGAGAGGTGACGCACCGATGGAAACCTGATGAAAGGCCTGGATCGGCATGTCGAAAACATTTGATGCAGTAAGAAAATGTTTTGCTGTTTCCATACCGAAGGATTCCCATGTGAGCTTCGCGACAGTCTTTACGGCAGAGTTGTTGATGCCGCCATAGGAGAGGGGAAAGGATGATTCAACGAGCCGGTTAAGAGAAATACTTTGCTCACTGTCTGCATCGGTTCCTGTGAAAAAATTAGCGTTAATGCTACTGGCATCCATGCTGGTCTGGCGTAGAAGCTCCACGTCGGAGTAAAACACGAGAGGAATCGCAAGATAGGGAAGGAGAGCGGAAGCTTTTTTGAGTCCGCCAAGCTCCGGAATATCTTTTACCGGGAAGAACTCTTTTAATGGAAGAAGTCCATGCTCTCTAAAACGGTTCCAGATCCGCTCATCCTCAAATACTTCCAGGTCCGTGGAGACCACGAGATCTGGAAGGACGGAATCTTCCTCCCTCAGATAGTCGGACATATGGCGGCCATATCCGAGACCGAAGCAGGTGATATCAAGGTCGATGTTATCCTTTCTGAGTTCCTCCCGGATCTCATTTAAAAATTGCAGCTCCTGCCGGTGCAGGACGCAGATATTGTTCCAGTAAAGTCTGATGGTTGTCATAAAAGTTCTTCTCCTTGTCGAAGTAATTCCTGAAGATGTTTCTGACACTCGTAGGCAGCATCCAGCTCTGCATAAAGCGTTTTTTCCGCCTCTGTCCGCTTTCTGATCCGGCAGACCTCCCCACCTTTCATTGCGAGGCGTGTGGATGCCATCAGGGCAGTGTGGGGATCATGAGTGACGATGAGGACAAGCTTGCTCTGGTCGGTGAGGAGCCGCAGCGCCGCTTTTTTGTCGATTCCTGCGTTTTCTATCTCGTCGATGAGGACGATAGGGCTGTCACAGATGCAGGCAAGGTCGGCGATCATAAGTGCCCGGGTCTGGCCGCCGCTTAGGAGGTTTAAACTTTCTTCCGGTAGAACCGGCTCCGGCGTGATCTGGTTCGCCATGGTTAACACATCATCCGGGGAGATCTCCGGATGGTTCCGGCACTGGCAGTGGAGCTTTAAAAATTCCCGGACGCTGAGATCCAGGACGAAGCGCATGCTCTGGGAGAGATGGGCGATGAGTTCCTTCGAGAGGCTGGAGCGGTCTGCCAGGGTGACCGGGACATTGTTTATGAGGATGCCCCGCCTGCTGATTCCGTCACCGTTTACAAGCTGCTCAATGTCTTTTATGAGACGGCTTTTTCCAGCCCCTGTGTTTCCGGCGATGGCACAGAGCTCGCCGGGATGGAGTGTGACCGGGGCAAAATGTTCCGGTTCCCCGGCTTTGTTGGTTCCTGGTAGAATCGTCAAAGATTCAAAGTTCATCTGTGGATACCTCCTTGAAAGATCTTGCCGACGACACCCTGCTGGTAGGCGGATCCCACCCGCTGTTCACCGACGCAGTAGGAGCAGACTCCGGCGGGCATGGTGTGGCGGAGCCGGTCTTCCTTCAGGGATTCAATTTCCGGCCGCTCCAAAAGCCAGCTCCCTAAAAATTCTGTCCCGTATCCGGCGAGACCGTCCGCAGGGAAAATCCGGGCACCCGGATTTAATTTTTTTAGCTGCCATTCGATGATCTCAAGCTCCGCCTGGGAGACCATATCGATCTTTGTGAGAACAATGAAATCAGCGCCAGAGACCATGGGACCAAGGCGCTCCGGGGAGTGGCTGCTGGCGGTGCAGTCCAGGACACATCCCGCGGTACAGAGTTCTGTCGCAGGAGAGCAACGGTGGCAGAGCCCGGCTGTCTCGATAAGAAGGCAGTCCCGCCCGAGGCTGTCACACCAGTCTCAGAGCTCTGGGAGATTTGATACGAGAAAATGGTCCGGGCAGATATCCCGGCTGAGTCCTGTTACCGTGGGGATATTGAGGCTCTTATATACAGATTCATCGTTGGAGGATAGGCAGTCGATTTTACAGATGGCTGTCCGCATTCCTCCTTTTTCTAAGAAAGGGATCAGATACCGCAGGATGGATGTTTTTCCAACTGCAGATGATCCGGAAAATAAAAATACATGCTTTGGCATTACAACTCCTTTGTCTGTCCTGAATGAACAGAACGTGTCACAATATGTAAAAAGCATAGCAGAGCCGGGGAATTTTCGTCAGTATCAAATGAGACTGGCTGGGTATATTTTGGGCTTGTAAAATAATTGTTGTTATGATACCATTTTGGTTAGATACAACTAACTAACGACGGATCATAGGAGAGACATATGATAAGAGAAGAAGAGATAAAGGCGGCTGTCGAGGCCTCCCCTTTGCTTGGCGGCTGCAATCTGTCGGTTTCTGGTATGAATGTGAAATATTGTCATAAAGGTCAGATCGTGAGCGACAGACAGAAAAATGAGGAGATCATCGGTCTTGTCATGGAGGGCAGTATGGACGTTTACAGCATCGCCCTTGACGGGAGGGAGATCCTGCTCTCTCAATTGGAAAGGGGAGACTGTTTCGGGGTGGTAAATCTCTTAACAAACACAGAATTTCCGACAGTACTCCGGTGCCGTACGGATACCACATTGGCAACAATGCCGAAGAGTCGTTTTTTGTCGGTCATGGAGAAAAACAGTGAGCTGGCACTTCGGTATGCCAGATTCTGTAACCGGAAAATGCAGTTTTTGATCCGGCGGATCGAATTCCTGACCATGCAGTCCGGAAAGAAGAAGCTGGTGCAGTACCTGTTGGAAGAACCCAAAAGAGGCGGACGATTCGGAAAGAACGTTTCCAGGGATGAACTGGCATCGATCCTCGGAATCAGCCGCGCTTCCCTCTTCAGGGAGCTTGCGGGGTTGACAAAACAGGGACTTATTGCTTTGCGCGGCAGTGAGATATGCCTGCTGAAACCGGATGAACTGGAACAGATCTTATACGCGTAAAAGAGAGGCTGCGGTGAGAAGAACAGCTGCCGCGCAAATGCTTTATGACAGGAAGGGACAGAACAAATGAAAAAAATAGCAATCTATGGAAAGGGCGGAATCGGAAAGTCGACGACCACATCAAATCTCTCGGCGGCTCTGGCAGAGATGGGCTTAAAAGTAATGCAGATCGGCTGCGACCCGAAGGCGGATTCAACGAAGAACCTGATGGGCGGCAGAAAGATCCCGACGGTACTCGATCAGATCAGGGAGAAGGACGATGAGGTCACTCTGAATGACATTGCGTTTAAGGGATACCGTGATATTGTGTGCGTAGAATCCGGCGGACCGACACCGGGAATTGGCTGTGCGGGAAGAGGAATCATCACAGCCTTTGAAAAGCTTGAGGAGCTAGATGCTTACAATGTATTTGAACCAGATATCGTCTTTTACGATGTCCTGGGTGATGTCGTTTGCGGAGGCTTCGCAATGCCGATTCGAGGCGGATATGCGGACGACGTCCTGATCGTCACATCGGGAGAAATGATGGCGCTCTTCGCGGCGGATAATATCTCCCATGCCATAAAAAATTTCGGAAAACGCGGATACGCGAAACTCGGCGGCTACATTCAGAATTCCAGGAATGTGGAGGATGAGGACGCTCTTGTGGCGAAAGCGGCAAAGGAGAACAACACGGAAGTCATTTACATTGTTCCAAGGGACGGCGCAGTGCAGGAAGCGGAAAATCAGGGGAAGACCGTGATCGAAGCCTGCCCGGACAGCAAAATGGCGGACTGTTACCGCGGCCTCGCGAAAAAGGTACTGGAGGTGACCGGCCTATGAAATGCTGTTTCGAGAACACGCTGCATTATTCCTCACCGGGGCATGGAGACTGGGGTGTTGTGAGGATCGGAATGCTGGCTCCCCAGAGTATCCAGCTTTTTGTATGTCCCAGCGCCTGCGGGCGGCATGGGGCAATCGGCGCAATGATGCATGGACTGAAGGAACGTCTTCATTATCTTTACCTGAGCCAGAGCGATATCATCGATGGCTACGATGATCTGATCCCTGACGCGGTGGAACAGGTACTTGAGGAGAGCGATCCGTATCCGGCGGTGATCTTTATCTTTGTGAGCTGCCTTGATGACCTGATCGGAACAGATCATGGGGCGCTTTTGGAGAAGCTACACGTGATATGGCCGGATATTGAATTCCGTGCGTGCCATATGAATCCCATAAGTCTTGGTTCCAAGACGCCTCCGCCTGTCTCTATCCAGAACAATCTCTACAGTCTCCTGAAGGATAGAGACATAAAGGACGGAGATTTAAATTCCATCGGAAACCTGGAAGTGATTCATCCGGACTGCGAACTATACGAGTTTCTGAGCCTGTTCGGGGTACATAAGCTCAGACATATCTCACACTATCAGACATTGGAGAGCTATCAGGAGATGGCAGGGAGTACCGCGAACCTGACGCTGTGGCCGGCAGGAGTCCAGGCGTCCGAAGATCTGGAAAAGCGTTTAAACCAGCCTTTTCTGTTTCTCCCACCGACGTATGATCTTGAGGAGATCCGTGGTTACTATGGAAAAATCCACGATTTCTTAAGAGAACATCCTTTCCCGGGGAGAGAAGAAGTACCTGACTTGGAAGAAAAGATGGAATACCTGTTAAACGAGGCGGAGGAGAAGGCGAAGAAGTCCATTGAGCGGGCGAAGAAAGCGGTAGGTGATCTTCCTGTGATCATCGATGGCTCTGCGACGATCCAGCCTTTTGGACTGGCAGAGGCACTTCTCACATATGGGTTTCATGTGGTGCGAGTGGAAGCACAGGA
>ULRN01035636.1_pt1 | contig 10579 bp, 10 predicted proteins | sample 1955461 | NCBI WGS metagenome assembly ULRN01 (sample SAMEA4835683, study PRJEB28245) | human gut metagenome | biome: gut microbiome; material: fecal sample | place: Denmark | collected 2008 | reverse complement strand
GCGTGCTTTCAAATTGCCGAGTGCAGCTTGTCTTATGCAAAATTACGAAATGGTGCAACCGAATGCAAATCCATTCATAACCGTTTACAATCCATTTACAATCCATTCATAATCCATTCATTCCGTTCGCAATTCATTTACCCATTTTCTCATAAATAACCAAAACCGCATTATGAACGACGTAAAAATTAGCATCCACGACAGTATCGTCCAGGTTCTGCCCAACGCCACAAAGGCCGTACAAAACTTCAATGGCGACCAGTTTGCCGAGAAAATACTCAGCAAGAAGGAAGCCGCTGAAGATAGTTCTTCCGATGCCGACTCCCCTGAGGCCAGGAAACTCGCCCTCTATATTGGTGAAGAATGCCTCCCGGCTTTCCTCGCTCAGATTCGTGACTGCAACAACGCCACAGAGCTTGCCTTGGTTGTCGTCTCCAAGCTCGATCAAGAGACCAAACTCACCGAGGAAATCGTCGTCAGGAGTAGCTTCATCCAGCTCCTGTTGCCCTTCGCCATCAAAATCACTTCTGGAAAAAGCGTGAACAACGTTCGCGCCCGCATCAATGACGCTTTGATCGCGCGCCGTAAGTCTCACCCCAAACATTAAGTGCCATGATCGGAATAGAGATAATGATAGCTCAAATAGCCGCTGCAGCATACTTTGGCTATAAGCAATGCAAATTATCTAGACGACGCCACTGGAGTCCTTTTGACCTGTTTTTTGACTTTCGCGCCTCGGTATCCACTGAAGCCTCTGCAAAAGAGCAGGAAGCCCCGTCTTCCACGGCGGAGCAGTTGGAGGAATCACAGGCGAAGCCTTCTGATGCCGTTTTGGAAGAACGTATCGTCCAGGCCGTCGTCGACAAACTCAAGCAGTGCAAAGATCCACAGATCATCATCAACATCTTCGGTGGCAATCATATTGTGGCCCCCAATGCCCGTGAAGCCTACCAGCAATTTCTTTCCTCCTCCCAACCCAAAAAGGATTGACATCAGACTGATGACAAAGAAAAAAGTATTAACGACGATTAATGTGAAAAACTTGGCGGCTAGCACGCCACAAATATTTACGCTACATAATGATTACGATTCCCAATAAAGACTTCAAGTCATCCAACATAAAGTTGCAGCAGATCATAAACTCCACTACGAAGGAGAAAATGCTAAAGATCTGCAAGGAGTTCGACTTGTATGTCAGCCCCAATCTTCGGAAAGACGAGACCAGCCGTAGAATAGCTATGGAAGTCATGGACAACCCCATTGAGATTCTCAGCAGACTCAGCAAAACCGAACTCCAGATACTCGACGAGTTTGTACGAGGAGGCGACGATACCTATGTGGTTCGCAAGCAACGCAAGACCCCTTACATCCTTCAGAAATACCTTCTCGTCGTCACTTATTGCGACGATGAAAAGAACGAATGGCACATGCTCATGCCTACGGAACTCCGCGAGTCCCTTGCCCCGAACCTCCCATTCTTCTTAGACTGTGCGATGAAAGGCGTCAAGGCCCCCTCTGCCAAAGAAATCAGACTCATGTCCGCCCTCCAGCGCTTCATGGGCGATGAGTAATCAGAGCATCTCCTTTATGTTCGGTCTCTTGGAAAGTTGCAAATTGAACAATGCTAACTTCGATGAGTACATCGAGGACATCCTTACCCGCATACTTTGTGGCGAGGAGGTAGATGCTTTGTTCTTGCCATGTAACTATCTACGCCATTTTAAAGGTGGCAAAAATACCGAGGTTACCAAGTCGTCACAGACTGTCGCTTGATAATTGAATAATAAAAAGCAAAACTTTGTTAGGATAGATAGGTATAGCAAATTCGCTGATAAATAGCGGAGACGCTATATTGGTGGAATACTTTGGACGCTTACAATATTTGTGGTTCGATACCACAACGGCTGCAACAACTGTAATTGAGTATGAAGCTAAATTATACGATACTTCACATTTCTGATTTGCATAAACCGCAAAAATCAAGTTATAATAATCTTTGTGAATCATTATTTGTTGATAGTGATCATTACGAAAAAGATGGAATACAAAAACCTGAAATCATCGTCGTTAGTGGAGATTTAATAGAAGGAAGTAAAAACGATGATATGATGCAGGCTGCTAAGGAAATATGGGCTCAATATCAAGAGGTTGCAATTTTCCTGAATGAACTAGTGAATTATTTTTTAGATGGTGACAAAAGTCGAATTGTTATTGTACCTGGAAATCATGATGTGTATCGAAATGCTTCCTCTGCTTCTATGAAGAAGGAGTCTGTTAGTGGGGAAATAGAAATAAGACGTCGAAGAAAATTAGTGGGTATTGGAGAACAACGTTGGAGTTGGAAAGATCTTTCATTCTACTCAATTGAAAATCAAGAACAGTACGAGACCCGCTTTGATTTGTTTGTAGAGTTTTATAATAATTTTTATGCCGAACTTCGCCCCAAAAGGACGTGGGAAGTTCCTTGTGAAAAAAAAGCTCAAATCATTGACTTACCAGAGTATAATCTTTGCTTTCTCGCTTTGAATAGTTGTTATCGTTTGGATCATTTGAATGATTCGGGCTCCATCTTCCCTTCGGCATTAACTTCTGTCCAAAGGAAATTGATTAGTGTTGCTAAAAGAGGTTCGCTTGTTATAGGCGTATGGCATCATCATACATATGGATTACCTTATGAGAACAATTACCTTGATTATAGAATCCTGCAATCTTTGATTGACGCACAAGTGAAAATAGGGTTGTATGGTCATCAGCATCTTACTTCTATATTGAACGAGTATCATGACTTGACGCGTAAAGAGCGTATCTTACTCATAAGTTCTGGAAGTTTGTATGGAAATAGAGACCAATTGCTTACAGGGTGTCCTCGACAATATGGATTGATATCGTTAGAATTTCAAGAGGAAGGCGTCGCGCTTACCCTTCACGTTCGCAAAGATCCAACCAATTTCGACATTCCAAGTTGGTGTCAAGGTCAAATTGGAACATCGTCGCTTGTAGAATATCATGAGCAAATAGAACTTTGCAAATTGAAGATAGAGTCTTTTATACAGGATATAGATTACTATGTCCAGCAAACGCATGATTTCCAAACGGGATATACGGAAATTCTAAAATATACAGATTTGGATAGAGAAACATGTCTCAAGTTTGCTGATAGTTATTTGAGTCATATAACCAACTATTCTTTTATTCAATCGGTAATTTCTGTCCCTGAAACGGATTCCCAGTTTGTGTATCTCTTGAATGCTGCTGTAGAACTGAGAGATACGAAACTTATCAATAGGCTTAAGACTGATGCAAGGTACGAGTCCGTTGCTGGTGTGTTAATGAATTATCTTAGGGAAAAAATACGTGACTTGGTATGACGGTAAAAAGCAAAATAAGTATCAATTTTAATAAGATACTTCAACTGATATGTAAGGAAATCTATGATTCTCCATTGTCTATGCTTCGAGAGAATGTTCAAAACTCCTACGATGCCATATTGATGCGTAAAAGATGTGACTCTTCTATGCAGGATGGATGTATAAGGGTTGTGATTGATAATAAAAAAGTGATCGTGTCTGACAATGGTATAGGGATGACCACTGAACAGTTGCAAAAGAATTATTGGACGGCAGGTACAAGTGGCAAAAACAACGATTATGCTAGAGCTGCAGGTGTAGTGGGCACATTTGGAATCGGGGCGATGGCTAATTTTGGAGTTTGCCAACAATTGAAAGTTGTTACGCGCCATTATGATTCTGCTATGACGATCACTTCGTGGGTAAACCGAGACGATTTGTCAAAAGAAGATGGGTGCATACATACATCTTTTGATGAAGAACAACTTGACAAGGCTGGTACTAAAGTCATTGCGAATTTGGATAATGAACATGTTATATCCGTAAATGAGGCAATAGAATACTTGACTCCGTTTGTAAAGTATTTACCAACGCCACTATACGTTAATGACAAATTAATAAGTTGTCAAGGTTACAGACTGCCTTATGAGTTTCCCAATGAGGTCTCTTTTGCAGGTGATGATAGCTTGAAGGATGAATTATTTTTTCATTATCGTATCCTGCTTAATAAAAACCGTTTTATAAATCCACGTATTGAACTGATTAATATCAAATCTCCTTATTATGATGGGCCATTGGGAGATGTGGTTTTAAATAGTACAGATCGTTCTATCTATGGCTTGCGCAACGGTTTCGGTTTATCTCAGATACCTTTTGTGTCAAGTTTTGGTATGGGGGGAGTTGCTAATCTTATGAATTTGGTGCCGACAGCTGGGCGTGATGCCTTATCGCGTCAAAGTTTGGACGTTGTTATGCGGTTAATATCTCGTGCTGACCAATTGGTAGCAAAAGCTATCGCTTCAACAGAAATGGCAGATAATAGTCGCGAGCTTATTCAATATATAAAAATCCATGGAGCCTATTCGCTTGCAGACAATATAAAAATAGGAGTTGCCAATTCTGAAGAAAGAATTACTCTAGGTGAAATAAAGCCAATAATAGATGAAAGAAATGTCATGTATTATTCAGGGGCGGACAAGACAGTACTCTCCTCTTATGAAGATCATAATAATATGGTGTTGATTCCGAGTAACGATAGAATTCGGAAATATGTTCAAATTCATGTGTTGCGAGATAAGGGCATCTTTGAAATAGCCGATACTCCCGTAGTGTTAGGCTTGATAGAAACAAAATCCTTAACATCGGAAGAACTTTCAATTCTATTTAAAATAAAATCCGTAGTAGAAGATGATTATTTAGTTCTTGAGTGTAAGGTTGATTATGCTGAAATTTCTCATGGATTATCAGTTTTGGTTCAACAAGAGCAAGGTATAGTACATATTTATCTGAAGCGTGAGTCGTCTGATTTGGTCACGGTTGCACGGCTTTATAAAGATAATTATTCGTTATTTGAACCTTTTGTTAAAGACTTTGTTAGAAACAGATTATATAATAAATTAGCTCCTTATATCCCCTCTTCGCAGAGAGAAGGAGCAGAGGCGCTTTATGAGATGTTGCAAAGAAAAAAAGAGTTATATACTATTGAACCAACAGATTATGGTAGTATAGACTATCTTCTTAATGAATACTTACAGGGTAGAGGTAAATTCGAGGATGTTTTGAAGGCAGTAAATCGAAGTAAAAACAAGCAGAAGCAAATATTAGACTCAGCCCATGTTGGTGACGCGTATGAGATCTTAGGTGAGTCACCAGTAGCTTCTCAAGTAGGTGTTGTAGAACAGGATAATTATGGATTTGATCCTATGCCACCTATTCTTAGACTTGCTGCAAATACTGAATATAAAATCCTAACTACAGATTCAAAGGTTAATATAGAGGGTTATGCCTCATTTTTGGCTTTATCTGAAAAAATGGATCATGATTTTAGGGATTTTTTCTTTCAGCCACATACTACGCGAGTTATATGGAGCATGCATAAGATAATTTATATTTTTACTCATGCTTCTGGCGGTTTGACTCTGTATTACGAAATGGAATTACAGAAAAAATTATCAAATAACGCAACAGGAGGTAAGGCTATAAAAACAGCCACCATAATAACTGACAATAGAATCTTTATACCAATTATTGACGAATTCCGAAGTTATTTTGATGTAAAGATTGAGAAGTTGACATTTTTGGTAAGGTATGACTCTGTGAAAAGTTGAGCGAAAGCGTTTGTGAATTAACGTAATTATTATTATATAAAATTCTTTATAAATCGCCAATATAACGTAGGTTGAGCAGAATAAGATGTAAGTACTTATATTAGGCCTCAATTTTGAAAGGTGTAACTTTGCTGCCAACCATATCCTCAACGTCTCTCGGCCCTGTGCTGAGACATCGTATTATACGTGTAACCCCTATAAACATAAACAGAAAACATGGTAAAGTATAACATAAATCTCGAGGGCAAAACCGTCCTCGTGACGGGCGCTGCTGGCTTTATCGGCAGCAACCTCGTCAAGCGACTCTTCCGCGATGTCAAGAACATCAAGGTCATCGGTATTGACTCCATTACTGACTACTATGATGTCAACATCAAGTATGAGCGTCTGAAGGAAATAGAGGCTTTGCATGGCGACTGGACATTTGTTCATGCCTCCATCGCAGACAAAGACGCAGTAGAGAAAATCTTCACGGAAAACAAGATTGCCGTTGTCGTGAACCTTGCCGCTCAGGCAGGAGTCCGCTACAGCATAATCAATCCCGATGCTTACATTCAGAGCAACCTTATCGGCTTCTATAATATCCTGGAAGCTTGCCGTCACCACGAAGTCGAGCATTTGGTCTATGCCTCTTCCTCCTCGGTCTATGGCAGTAACAAGAAGGTGCCGTACTCTACGGACGACAAGGTGGATAACCCCGTATCCCTCTATGCCGCCACGAAGAAGAGTAACGAACTGATGGCGCACGCCTATAGCAAACTCTATAACATCCCGTCAACAGGCCTTCGTTTCTTCACAGTCTATGGTCCAGCAGGCCGTCCCGACATGGCCTACTTTGGCTTCACCAACAAATTGGTCAAGGGTGAGACCATCAAGATCTTCAACTACGGCAACTGCAAACGTGACTTTACTTTTGTAGATGACATTGTTGAAGGAGTGGTTCGCATTATGCAGCATGCCCCCGAGAAACAGAATGGCGAGGACGGACTTCCCATTCCGCCCTATAAGGTGTATAACATCGGTAACAACTCCCCCGAGAATCTCCTCGACTTCGTCACCATTCTCCAAGAAGAGCTTGTACGTGCAGGAGTATTGCCTAAGGAGTACGACTTTGAAGCCCACAAGGAGCTTGTTCCGATGCAACCCGGAGACGTCCCCGTCACTTATGCTGACACAACACCCTTAGAGCAGGACTTTGGCTTCAAGCCGAATACAAGTCTGCGGAAGGGATTGAGACGCTTTGCAGAGTGGTATGCCAAATATTATGATAAAGAAAAAAATGAATAACTTTAATTATTTAGTAGCCCTAGAGGGTTTTTTGCATTACAATTCAACAAAATGTTCTGTAGCAGTCCTTACGGCATTTGCAAAAAATCATGGATGTAAAGAAGAAATGGTTGATAAAGTGGTAAACGCTGTCATTGCCGAGTACATTTTGAGTATCATTGCCCCAAGTGATGGCAATACAAAAGATGGTGTTGCAAATGGTGGGGGGCATGTTACCCCACTCAATCCAACCTGCGAGATATTGATAAATATCCTTGTAGGAGAAAGGTTCACAGATCTGTCTGAAGATCGTGCTAGAAAACTTATAGAGAGTTTAATACATAATTCCGCGTTGAAAATAGACGAAAATAGTGCTTTATTCAAAATCAAAGACTTGACTCTATGTCAATTGGTGTCATTAGATTAATTACTTGCTATAAAAAATAGGATGAAAACAGTAATGCTTGTTTTCGGAACCCGTCCCGAGGCCATCAAGATGTGTCCTCTCGTCAAGGAGTTCCAGAAACATACGGATGAGTTTAGAACCGTTGTGTGTGTGACGGGTCAGCACCGCGAAATGCTCGACCAAGTATTGACCATCTTCGATGTGAGGCCCGACTATGACCTCAACATCATGAAGCAAGGCCAGGACCTATATGACGTGACGGCACGCGTACTGACGGGTATGCGTGATGTGTTCAAGGAGTGCAAGCCTGACGTGGTGCTCGTGCATGGCGACACCACCACTTCAACGGCTGCCGCCCTTGCTGCATTCTATCAACAGATACCCGTAGGACACGTGGAGGCTGGTCTCCGTACACATAACATCTATAGTCCTTGGCCCGAGGAGATGAATCGTCAGATAACAGGGCGTATCGCTACCTATAACTTCTCTCCGACACCGCTTTCAGAGAAGAATCTTCTTGAGGAGAAGGCACATGGCAAGGTATTTGTCACGGGTAATACCGTGATAGATGCCCTCCACATGGTGGTTGGCAAACTCAACAATGATGCCGCACTGGCTAAAGAGCAAGATTCTGTCCTTCTTCAAGCAGGATATGACGTCACACGTCTGAAAAATGGTAAGAAGCTCGTCTTGATCACAGGTCACCGCCGTGAGAATTTTGGTGACGGCTTCATCCGTATGCTCTCCGCCATGCGTGATTTGTCCATAAAATACCCAGGGATGGACTTTGTGTATCCCATGCACCTGAATCCCAATGTGAGGCGTCCGATCCATGAAACCTTCACGGGTATGGACACCCTTCCCAAGGGAAAGGGCTGGGGAGAGGCTTCCAACTTCTTCTTCATCGAACCGCTCCAGTATCTGGAGTTTGTTCACCTCATGTCGAAAGCCGCCATCGTGCTTACCGACTCAGGAGGCATCCAGGAAGAGGCCCCCGGTCTTGGCAAGCCCGTCCTCGTGATGCGTGACACTACGGAGCGTCCCGAGGCACTTGCCAGCGGTACAGTACATCTTGTGGGTACGGACTACGACAAGATTGTGAATGAAGTAAGCGTGCTCCTTGATAGCGAGGAGGCGTATAAGAAAATGTCACAAGCCGTCAACCCCTACGGAGACGGAAAGGCTTGTGACCGCATCGTCCGCGTTCTCAATGGCGAGGAAGTGGAGCGTTATGCATAAAGATAAGTGGAATACATTTTAAAAACATCAAAACAGAAAAAACACTATGGTTAATGTAATTGGATTAGGCTATATCGGACTTCCGACAGCCCTTATGATGGCAGCGCACGGAGTAGAAGTGATCGGTACCGACTACAACAAGGAACTTGTCAATACGTTGAACGCTGGTCATACTACGTTCAAGGAAGACGGGCTGGACGTTCTCTTTCAGAAAGCACTGAAGGCAGGAGTCAAATTCACCACGGAATATCAGAAGACGGACATGTATATCGTCTCTGTTCCTACCCCTTATGATAAGTTCTCAAAGAAGGTGGATGCCTGCTATGTCGTTTCGGCCGTGAAAGACGTGATGAAGGTTTGTCCCAAGGGTGCGACCGTCGTCATCGAGTCAACAGTCAGTCCAGGCACTATCGACAAGTTTGTGCGTCCCGTGATAGAGGCCAATGGTTTCACGATAGGGGAGGATATCAACCTTGTCCATGCTCCAGAGCGTATCATTCCGGGCAATATGGTGTACGAACTGCTGCACAATAACCGCACCATTGGTGCTGACAACAAGGAGATTGGTGAGAAGGTAAAGCAGTATTATGCCAGTTTTTGCCAAGGCGAGATTGTCGTGACGGATATCCGTTCTGCTGAGATGTCAAAGGTTGTCGAGAATACCTTCCGTGCCGTGAATATCGCTTTTGCCAATGAGCTTTCGCGTATCTGCCGCCATGACAACATGGATGTGTATGAGATTATCAAGATTTGCAATATGCACCCGCGTGTAAACATTCTCCAGCCAGGCCCTGGAGTGGGAGGTCATTGTATCTCCGTAGATCCTTGGTTCCTTGTCGGTGACTACCCCCAGTTGGCCAAGGTCATTGATGAGTCTATGAAGACCAACGACAGCCAGCCGACATTTGTTCTCAACCGCATCTATGAGATAATGAAGGAGAACGGCATCACTGACAACCGTCGTGTCGGTTTGTATGGCTTGACTTACAAGGAGAACGTGGATGATTATCGCGAGTCGCCTACGCTCCAGCTTTTGGAGGCTCAGGAGCGACACCTTGCTCGTCCTTTGAAGTGCTACGACCCGTTCTTGGAGAATCATAAGATTGCAGAGAATCAGATCTCTGACTTTGATGAGTTCTTGAAGGACATTGATATGGTTGTAATCATGGTGAAGCATGACCATATCAAGCAGAACTGGGAGAAACTTACGGGTAAAGTTGTGATGGACTGCTTCAACATCTGTCCGTTGGATGGTGTTTATCACATTTAAACAGAGAATAAAGGAAAGTGTGTGCGCAGGTGATACTGAAAAGATTATGGTTCGATACCATCACACACTACAAATGAAATATCAAAGAAATATTCAAGGAATAGCGATGCTGCAAGGGGTAAATTATGCGAGGTTGCGAAACAGAATTAACTGTATAATGATGTTTTTAATATGCGATAATTATAAAAGTTTAGTTTTTTAATTGTTAAGTGAAGAAATTTTAGAGAATAGTTTAAAGATGAGTAAAATTTAAGCAACTCTATATGTGGGCGCTTGTAAAAGTGTTTTTAAAAAGGGGGCTGCTCTAAGTAAAGTTCAAACAACTAAAGACGTAATAATATGAATAAACCCAAAATAGGTATAATGACATTTTACGCTGCTCATAATAATGGTGCAGCTCTTCAAGCTTTTGCTTTGCAACGGTGCTTATCTAAATTGGGCGCTGATGCTGAACTTATCAGGTATTTTGACGAACACAATGAGAAGGTCGTTGAAAAACATTCACGCCTATATAATTTAATTCATAATCCCAAGATTATCCTGAACGTCTTGTTGCATTATAAGCGGATTTTGAAAACAAGGGGCTTGTCGGTATTAACTGACGCAGCGTATAGCGACTTTCAAAAAAGGAAATTAATAGTGTCTCAAGAACCTTATTATAAATACGATGAACTGAAGGGGGCAAATACTGTTTATGGTTCTACCGTATTTAGTGTGAATTAAC
>ULRN01032104.1_pt1 | contig 10585 bp, 5 predicted proteins | sample 1955461 | NCBI WGS metagenome assembly ULRN01 (sample SAMEA4835683, study PRJEB28245) | human gut metagenome | biome: gut microbiome; material: fecal sample | place: Denmark | collected 2008 | reverse complement strand
TACAGTAAGCCGTGCTCCATGTTGGGCGATGAAAGGTTCGAAACGTTCACAAACCGCTTTGAGCAGTTGGTGGATATTTTGGGAAGCAAACTTCATTTTCATTCCTTCCTGTTCCACCTTCCGGAAATCCAGCAATTGGTTTACCAGGAACAGCAGACGCTGGCTGTTACGGTCAATAATATTCAGATCGTCGCGTACTGTAGAAGGAAGGGACACGGGAGATTTCATTATTTTCTCCAAAGGTCCTATGATAAGGGATACCGGTGTGCGTATTTCGTGGGCTATCATGGTGAAGAACTTGATTTTGGCTTCGTGTACTTCTTTTTCCTTGTTGGCGTTCAGTTTGTTTATTTCAGCCGTATGTTTCTTCTCTGTCCGTTTGATGATGAAGCGGATGACGAATCCGAAAGCTATGCAAACCAATACAAAATAGAGCAGTTTGGAAGCGGTGGACCAATAGAAAGGAGGGTGGATGGTGATTTTCAGACTGGTTCCTTTTTCATTCCATATTCCGTCATTATTGGTCGCCTTTACTTTGAAAAGATAGGTTCCTGCGGGCAAATTGGTGTAAGTGGCCTTATTTTGGGAGCCTACATAGTTCCAGTCTTTGTCAAATCCTTCCAGTTTATAGGCGTATTTGTTTTTATTGGGGGTGCAATAGCTTAAAGAGGCATAAAGCAAGCTGAATGCATTTTCTTTATAGGATAGCTCCAGTTCTTCCAACTGGTTGAGAGATTTTGGAAGCAGTTTGTTTCCAGTTTGGATTTCCTTATTATCTATTTCCAGTTCTGTAATGATTACTGGAGGAAGCATCACATTTGTCTTAATCTGATGGGGATAGAAAGCATTGAATCCGTTTACTGAGCCGATATAGATTTTTCCATCCGATGCTTTTAAGGCAGCATTAGGTAGGAATTGTTCACTTTGCAGTCCGTCGCTTTTAGTAAATACTCGGCAACCTTCTCCAGGGGTGTAGCGCACTAGCCCTTTGGTGGTGGTGAGCCACAATATGCGTTGGTCTTCGATGATGCTGCATATATTGTGACTGGGAATTTCAAGAGGTAAAGTTTCGAATGCATCTTCTTCCGCATTGTATTTGCAGAGCCCGTTCATGGTTCCCACCCACATCTCTCCGTTTGTGTCAATCAGTACGCAGTTCACTTGGTTGTTTGCCAGTGAGTTCGGATTTTTATGGTCATGTATATAGTTCTTCCATATCTGTTTTTCTGGATGGTATTTAAATAATCCCTTGCCTTGGGTGGAGAACCAGAGATTTCCTTTGGTATCCTGGTCAATGTCAATGGTCAGTGCGTCCAAGTCTTTAATTCGGGTGAAATTATCTTTTTCCCGGTTATATAGATTTACTCCGGACATGGAGGTGACCCATATTCTCTCTTTTCTGTCTTTGAATATGGCATAAGAACTGGTTCCGTCCAGTGAGGCGGGATTATCCTGATAGGCAGAATATGTTTTAAAAGTTCCCGTTTGCAGATTTAATACGTTTACCCCTCCAGTATAAGTACCGATCCATAAATTATCATCGTCCATACAAAGTGCATGTACATTGTGATAGGACAGACTGTTTTTTCCCTCCAAGGGCAAATAATGGGAAAATTTTCTATTTTTGGGAGAAAAGCGGTTTAACCCTCCGTCATCCGAAGCGATCCACACATCTCCGTTAGAGTCTTCGCAGAACCGTCCGATGACTGTTCCGTTAACAGAATTGGAGAAACGTGAGTGGACAAAACTTTCGAATTGTCCAGTATTGGGTGAAATATAATTTACTCCTCCATAGTAAGTTCCGATCCATATTCCACCTTCATGATCTTTTATAATAGGATAAACAAAACGGTTGGACAATGAATGTGGGTTTGTTTCATCTTCTGTAAACAATTGATATTCCTCTGTAATGGTATTGAATAACAGAAGCCCGTCATCCGAGCCTATGAGTAGCTGGTGAGGGGCATATTCCATGATAGAATGAATATGGGTGGCACCTTTTCCGTCTGTGGGATGCAGATAAGTAGTGGCCTTTCCGCTGTATTTATCGATTTTTTGCAAACCACACTCCCAGGTTCCTAACCACAGTGTATGTTCCGAGTCTTCCAACATGACCAATGCGTTTGAGTCATGCTTTCCGCTTTCATAGGAGAGCGGAAAAGTCTCGAATTTATTTTCTGCTTTATTCAGTTTGAAAAGACCTGAGTTTCCCCAATTGGTAATGGCCCATATTTGGTTTTCACTATCCACCAGTACACTTGCCATTAAACCATTTGCGTTTTTAAATTCGTATTGCTCCAAGTGGTTGGTGATAGTGTTGTATTTGAATATTCCTTGTCCTACCGTAGTGAACCATAGGTTTTTGTCTTTATCTTCGACAATATGGTTCGTATTTGTTTCAATATGGATATTTTTGGAGGTGGCCAGTACAAAAGGCATTATATCTTCTGTTTCGTAATCATAGATATATATGCCTTCGTCTGTACCTATCCATATTTTGTTGAGGGTGCTGTATAAAGATGAAATAGCTTCATTAGCTCCCCTATCTTTCAGTCTATAGAGTTTTAGAGTAGTACCGTCATAGCGGTTCAGTCCTTCATCCGTTCCTATCCATAGGAAACCGTATTTATCTTGCATTAAAGCACGTACCGAATTGGATGATAGTCCGTCTTCTACAGAAAAATGACGGAAACAGAGGTCATTGGACGCTGCAAACAAAATCATCGGCATCAGTAAGTTCAATAGCAATAGGACTAGTCTTTTCATAGTGTTTTCTTCTTATTTTCTAAATCTTATGCAAGATTACTATTTTTCTGAGAAAGAAAAGAGAAAATTCGAAGAAAAAGTGAGGATTCCAGATGAATCTTTCAATTTGCCGAGGTGAGTAGGAAACTGCCGGTTATTTTTATTTTATAAGGCCATTGTGCATCTTTTTCTCCGGATATGGGATTCATCCAGTGTTCCGTCGGGGCCCCCATGACAACCAACCACAAGTAGGCCAACGGTACATCCTTGGGAGCAATATACTTCACCACTCCTTTCGTGTTGTTTCCCATTTCCCCGTAAACGGATTTTCCTTCCCGAGTGACAGCGACAAAACCGTATCTCCAGCCGGCTTTCTCCGGGTGGACGGAATTGTAACCCTCCCTGCCTGCCTCCCCAAGGAACTCCACTTCCACGGCACTCCCCGGTTGGGGAACGGAGAGGGGGACGGCGTTGAAACCATAATTCTCGGGACAGTTTTCGGGTGCAACCCGGTACCATCCTTCTTTAGACGGATTCATTTTGCAAGTGTATTGGTTTGCGTACGGGCGTGTCTCTTTCCATACTCGCTTAAAATCCCAGTTGACAAAATGGCGGCAGGCGTCAAACATCTCGTTACAGAATTCTTTCTGTCCAAGACTGTTCAGCCGTTTGTAGGTAATGACAGGGTCCTCCCCACGTTTTCCCTGGCGGTACAGTTCGGCTATGAAAGGCAAACCGTGCCGGATTCCCCAGTATTCAAGCACATATGGTGAATGATAAATATTATCCAAATGCAGATAAGCCTTGTGGGTAAGGGTTTTGAACGCATCCCAATGATATTTCTCATCGGTCATCCAGTCAGGATTTACTTGCCAGAGCATCCATTGTGAAGTCATCTCGAAAAAGCCGCAACCACCCCAAGCCTCTCCTTGACCGTCGCAGGTGATTTGTGACTGGAAGCTATGCCCCAGTTCATGCGCGATACAATTCAATTTCTCGTCCTGTACCCGGTTGGGGGTGATCCAGAGCGCACCGATCTGTCCGTCGTAATCCCCGCCGTAGGCGGTTCCTTCTAAAGAATAGTTAATCATGACCATCATGCGGTATTTGTCACATTTCGAACCTTGCTTGGCAAACTGTAGCGTGTGGTAGAAATAGGTGTAGAAACTTTCCAGCTTTTCCTTCAGATTGGGCAGGTTCACCTTCATGGAATGCCCCTCCAGCTGTGGTGGGTTGCTGAGGTCATTGCCGAAGCCCTTCTCCCAGAAGATGATGAAGTTCTCGGTGTATGCCATACGGTGATAACTCCACTGACTTGCCGGATTCTGTAAATCCATGCCTTGAAGCTCCTTGGGGATATAGATAGACTTGCCGGAGGGTAGAGGGATATCGCTGTTTCCTTGTGCGTTGGAACAGGAAGTGATTATTATTGCCAGAAATAAAAAGAAGGTATGTTTATTCATATATAATTACTTTTTTTAAAAACAGGAACGGTTTTTATTTTCCGTTCCTGTAATATATAATAATCAAGAAATACTATTTTTTATTCATACGGTGCGGCATCTAGTAACGTTGATTTGTTTAACTCGTAACGTGGGATAGGCCACCAATAATTTTTTGAGGCATCGAAATTACGTTGCTGTACGGCTTCTGGGTTATGATAATATATTTTGGTTCCATTCTGCAATTTATAAATTTTTAATCCGGTAGGCCAATGTTCTTTGGAATATGTTTCTTCCATTTTCTTCCAGCGGCGTAAGTCAAAGAATCGTTGTCCTTCGAACATCAATTCTACAGTGCGTTCATATTCATATTCAGTCCGTATGTCTTTGCCTGTGGCATCCGGTAATAACGCACGGTTTCTGATAAGGTTGATGTATTTTAGAGCCTCGGCATTGTTACCTAATTCTATCTGACATTCAGCATAGTTCAAATAGATTTCTGCCAGTCTGATGAAGAACCATGGGGTAGTATCTACTACCGTATCGTCATAAAAGTTAATATGAGAAGATAAGAACTTTCGCATATTATATCCAGTTTTTGTACCGTTCCACCAAGTTTCTCCTGTACGTGAATCTTTACCCGGAATGACCCCTTTTGCTCCGGCTTCAAATAATTCGATTTCACGGTTTGAATCTCCGTATCCCCACAACATACCATCATAGAGAATATTTGCTTTCAGACGGATTTCTCTACCTTCCCATGGGTTTACATCTGATGCCTGTATAGTGACTTCTTTTTGTGTGGCTTCTCCAGAGTCGGGGTCAATTGTGGTTTGTAAAATCGTGAATGGTTTGGTTTCTGCCGGTTTATAAGGTGTACCATCAGCATTCTGGAAGAGTTCTACTATTTCGTAAGTGGGTTGCCACGTACTCCAGCCTTCATATCCGTTACCAGGTCCGGCAGGAGCTTGCATAACTAGGCTGGCACTACTTCCTGCAATTCCTTTTTCATCATAAAGTTTTTCGAAAATTACTTCCGGATTTTTGGAATCGAAGAACAGATCTGCATATTCATCACTATTCGAAACTTGTTTTAAAGAATAGATATTCATATCGATGACTGCTTTGTTTGCATCTGCTGCTGCCTGCCATTTTTCTCTAGAGGGAGTACCGAATAAGGGACTTGCTTTATAAAGCAATACTCGGCCTTTTAAAGCAAGGGCCGCCCCTTTGGTTGCACGCCCAAAATCACTTGCATCTTTATAGACTGTGGGAAGTAATTCAGCAGCTTTATCACAATCAGCAACAATAAAATCAGCTACATCATCCATATCTGCACGTTCCTCTTTGAATTCAGAATCCAAGTCATAAGTATGGTCAATCAATGGAATACGTCCATAGACACTATATAGCATATGATAGTAGTAGGCGCGTAAAAAGTAGCCCTGGCCGATTATCTGATTTTTCCATTCTTTTTCACTATCGGTATTGGCAGGCGTATCCATGATGTCTTCCAATAATTGGTTGCATAATTTAATGCCGCCATAATAATGTGACCACGTATTTCCTTTTCCTTCAGTCCACCCGGTATTATAGTTGTCACATGAAGCACGGCCTTGTGTATAGGTACTTGTTCCATAGTCGTGCATATGATAGGTTTCATCTGTATAATTACAGAACATTACGCCGTTTGTATTTTCTGCTTCCACTCGTAAATAACAGTAGTTTAAGAAACTTTCTGCCAGACTCAAGTCACTCCAAACAGCTGTATCTGTGTATGAGTCTAGTGGTTTTTGATCTAAAATATCTGAACAAGAAGGAAGTCCGAAACTTGAAAGTGCAAGTGCTGCACAAAGTAATATATGTTTTTTCATTTTGTACTTTAGTTTTATAGGTCATTAGAATGTAACATTAGCTCCGACTGTAATCATACGTTGGAGAGGGTAACCTCTGACTCCACCGGATTCCACCACATAACCATCTGTGTTTTTGAACATACCGGCCTCTGGATCACATATTTTCATACCATCAATGGTAAAAAGATTGTTACCATTAACATAAATACGTGCATTCTCAATACCTATGCTTTTAGTCCACATTTTGGGTAGTGTGTATCCTAATTCTATAGATTTCAGACGAACGAAGGAAGCGTCACGTAACCACCATGTAGAGGCTACACCATTCCATGCGTCACCATATGTCTGCTTGATGAATGCACGCGGCCATTTGGCTGTGGCATTTTGTTCTGCTGTATTTGTTTCTATCCAGCGTCCTTCATAGAAATCGGTTGCCATATTCATGGTCGGTTGAACCAATTGCTCTGCATCAGCTTGTCCTTGGAAAAATACATTCAGATCCCAACCTTTCCATGCTCCGTTCAGGGTCAGACCGAAGATTATTTTAGGTGTGGCCGATTTATCTAAACGTATAGCATCATCCCAGGTAATATTTCCATCTCCATTGGTATCTTGATAAATTAAGTCACCGGGCTTGGCACCTGCAATGTGAGGTGTGTTATCCACCTGTTCTTGTGTTTGATAGATTCCTAATGCTTTATATAGTACCATTCCGTCAATAGGATGACCGGTACGACGTTGCCATTCCGGAGTGGAAGCAGCTTCATCTTCGTATACAACTTTGTTATTGGCATAAGTGAAATTTCCTGTTATTCCCCATGAGAAATCACCGGAATGGTCACGATAGGTTGCAATGAGTTCTAGACCGTGATTTTTTACTTTACCCAAATTTTCGGCTGGAAGAACTAACCCCGAATAGGTAGGGATAGAAGCATTACGGGTAATCAAAATGTCATTACGGCGTGATTGGAAATAATCAAAATCCAGTCCGAACTTACCATCAAGGAATTGTGAAGAAAACCCTAGATTCCAAGTCTTTGCTTTTTCCCAAGTAATTAAAGGGTTGGCTGTACGTGATTCATAAATTGCTTTTACTAACTTCATCACCGAAGCACATGGAGCTGGTATTGTTTAAATCAATGAATTTGTATTGTGACATATACTGATAAGCAGTTACATTGTCATTACCCATCATACCCCATGAACCTTTTACCTTGAAGAAACTTACTACATTTTTCAAGGGTTGGAAGAATTCTTCTTCTGACATCACCCAACCTAAAGAAAACGCTGGGAAAGCTCCCCAACGATGTCCCGGAGCAAAATTCATAGAACCATCATAGCGCATTGTAAATTCTGCCAGATATTTGTCTTTGTAGGCATAATTGATACGACCGAAATAGTTTTGACGAGCTGTTACATTCGAACTTCCACTATTATCCTTGTCTTTAGCTACATCGCTTCCAGCGAAGATTTCAGGAATAGTTGTTGATAAATAATTTGTACGATAGGCAGAAATACCAGTATAATCGTATTTACTTTGTTCGTAAGCTATAAAAGCATCTACATGATGTCCACCTTTAAAATCGTGACTATATCCTAAACGGGCATTCAAGGTAATGGTTTTATCTTTGTTGAACCATTGGTTAACACTGATGGAACCTGTGGCATCACGTCTGTTGATATAGGAATCTGTTGCTGCGTCATATTGGTAAACATCATAAGGATTATTTATCTGTTTTCCATCATTAAAATGAAAGTCTAGTGCGGCATAACCTTCTACATATAATCCTTTGGTAATGACGTCTAAGTCTACACGGAGTCTTGGCTTTAGGTTAAGAGTACTGTATGTCGTTTTATTAGTACCCGGTATATCCGTTACTTTTACAGCGGCATTGTTGGTTACTCCATCATAGCCTACACGTAACAAGCCATTAGGATAATAAGGAGCTGCCATCGGATTAGTGGTAAGAAAATAGCCAAACAGGTCTTCTGTAGAATATACACCACGATTCCTGACTTCCTGCCGGCCTAAAATATCCATGCTGAATTTTATTGCTTTCGTAATTTTTGCATCAAGGTTGGTAGTAAACTGATATTGGTTGTAGTCTTGTACACCTTTCTTGTAAATAGCATCTTGATACATATATTGTGCCGAAGTATAGAAAGATATTTTGTCATTACCTCCGCTGATAGCCAAGCTGTGTTGAGTTTTGGTAGCCCAGTCTTTAGCTACTTCACTCCACCAGTCTGTATTAGGATAGCGAATTTGATCCTCGCCACTTTGAATCATACCTAATGCTTCGGCAGAATAAGTGGCAGCTTCACCATGTCCGGCATCGTATTCATTTACATAAGTGGCATATTGGTAAGAATCCAACATTTCAGGGATACGGGTTGGCTGGGAAAAAGATACATTACCACTATAGTTGATTTTGACTTTCCCTTCTGTACCGCGTTTGGTTGTAACCAGGATTACTCCATTAGCGGCGCGTGCACCATAGATAGCTGCTGAAGCATCTTTCAAGACAGAGATAGATTCAATATCTTCGGGGTTAAGACGGCTGAATGACCGGTCGGCAATACCGTCAACGACAATAAGAGGGGAGGTACTTCCTAGAGTCCCTTTACCACGGATAAGAATGTCAGCGTTATCTTCACCCGGTTCGCCCGAACGTGTATTAGCAATGACACCTGCTGTTTTTCCGGCAAGTGTATTAGTAAGATTTGTTGCAGCCACTTTCTTCAGTTCTTCACCACCTACCTGTGAAACAGAACCGGTTAGTGTGGCTTTCTTTTGAGTACCATAACCTACCACTACTACTTCATCAAGCATTTCTGTGTCTTCCTTCAAATTGATGTTAAGTGTTTTTTTTCCGTTTACAGGAACCTCTAGCGTTTTATATCCCACATAGGATACAACTAAAGTAGCTTTAGCAGGAACTTCCAGCATAAAATTACCATCGAAGTCGGTTATAGTTCCGCTGGTAGTACCTTTTATCACAACACTGGCACCAATGATGGGTTCTCCATTTGCGTCTGTAATCTTACCATTGACAGTGCTACTTTGTTGTACTATCGAGGTTGCTTGGGCATTCTCTTCCTTGGTGCTGCCCATAAGCACTACTGACTCCTGCACCCGCAGTAAGGAAAAGACAGGTGGTAGCCTTCAGCAAAGCCCTGCTGAACAAGGCCCGGTTCTCATGTGTTTTCATCATACAGTTTTATTTAAAAGGTTTATATGTTCATTCAGTTCACTTTCCATTCAATCACCCCTCCCGAAGCTCCTTTCTGCAATTGTGCTGCAATTTTAAGCCCCTTTGTTTTGACAGGAAGAAGAAGAAAATAATTATACACATATATTACTGCATGTTTTATTTTAAGTTTGGCATGTGAAGATGTTAATATGAGTCACCCAGTATTGTTTTATCGTAAACGGATAAAACTACCATGGATAACACCCTACTCCCGAACGCAATTCTTATCTTATTATCTATCCATGGACGACCTGACCAGCGGATTCAACATCGGCACCAATTACACGCTGAATCCACAATTCAATGAAATGACAGGATTCACAGAAAAAGATGTACGGGATATGCTGGAGTATTACTCCACAACATGCCCATTCAATCATTCGGTAGACGAGTTGATAGAACTGATTGCTTTTCTACTTCGGAATGCTGACCATCAGCGGAATGCATAAAGGAGAAACCAAACTCACCATCCCCAACCAGGTGGTACGTGAACAACTCTTTGCCTACATTCTGGATACTTATCATGAAAACGACTTGACTTTCGACAGTTATGAAAAGAGGAAGCTTGCCTCAGGGCTGGCTTATGATGGCAAATGGAAACCTTATTTTGAATACATTGCCGGATGCCTGCACCGTTATGCCTCGCAACGGGACAAGCAGAAAGGTGAATATTTTGTTCATGGTTTTACTCTTGCCATGACCGCACAAAATCCTTTCTATCGTCCTGTGTCCGAGAAAGACAGTCAGGAAGGATACGTCGACCTGTTCTTGCATCCGTTATTGGATATTTACAAAGACATGAGCCACTCCTACATCATCGAACTGAAATATGCCAAAGGAAAAGACAGTAGCGAACGGATAGAACAATTAAGGCGACAAGCCATTGAACAAGCTGAACGCTACGCTTCGAGCGAGTCTGTGCAGAAAGCGATAGGTCCTACCATGCTACATAAAATCATTATTGTATACCGAGGCATGGAAATGGTTGTTTGCGAAGAATTGTAATCGATAAGAGGCAGTGTCTGCCCTTACAATGGAAGCATTCATTCGTCCGTTCGTTAAGTGTTTTCATCGAAAGTACAAAATTGTTGCTTCTTGTCGCATTTGTAATTACAAAGATAAGATGCCATTTTTTCGATGATTTTTCGTATCAGTTTCTTCTGCATCAGCACATTACCATTCCAAATCATGCACAGTATATTACTGTAAATCAACGATATACTGTGTAAATAGATTCCAAGTCCCCTTGAAACGGTTTGCCATTCTCCGCTGTCAAATTCGGCTTGAC
>ULRN01036590.1_pt1 | contig 10586 bp, 10 predicted proteins | sample 1955461 | NCBI WGS metagenome assembly ULRN01 (sample SAMEA4835683, study PRJEB28245) | human gut metagenome | biome: gut microbiome; material: fecal sample | place: Denmark | collected 2008 | reverse complement strand
CACAGAAAAATAGCAGCCAACCGACTGGCGATTGACTGCATATATGCTTTGTCCAAGGAGGAGCTATCCAAAGTGGACAGGGAGTTGGAGGGAATCGTGGGGGATTTGTCGAGGCAAAAGAGAACCTTATCTCGTTAAGTGAGTTTATTATATAATTATAATTCCAATTCGTCTTCAAATTCATCATCAAGTCCTTGCAAGGTGGTCAGTTCTGGCAGTGGCTGGGGACGTGATAAGGACGATAATGATCGTGAATGGGGAAGACGCCGCGCATCAAGTCCTTGCATGAGGGCTTGTTCACATTGAGCAGTATATGCTGCACCTTTTAATTGCGATGTAGTTTGATTCTTATACCATTCTTCTTCATATTCAATCAATCCACTTTCATAGATTTTCTTAATGCATTGATCTTTATTATTGTCTCCCCATATATGCAACTGAATAAAACCATAATCAAAACTATGGCTATCAGGACCCAATCCTAAAAGTCGTCTGCAAGCAACTTTGAACGCGTCTGAATTCTCACCTATATTTCTCTGAGTCCAATAGTAATTATAATCCTTATCTGAAACAACAAGTTGAACTCCTGCAATTTCTATTATTCTCATATGTTTCCTTATTTATAAAACTCCGCTAACACGTAAAACAAATAGTACAATTCCAATAAATATCAGAGTGATACATCCCCATGCCTTCCTAATTCTTTGCCTTTCGTACTTATTTAACAGCAATTTACAATCATCAGAACTGCACCAAGAATTAAACTCAATCTGCACAATTGACTCTGGTGAAAAAGAAGTATTTTTCCATTTTGAAAGAGCAGAAGGGTTCTTATTAAGATATTCAATAAATCCCTTCTTCTTAACTTCGAACACATTTTGAGCTTCTTCTGCTGCTATTTCTGCGTTAAGGGCATTTGCATATGTATTTATATCAACCCTTTTTCCGTTTACATAATACAATTGTTTCATTATTGTTAAAATTTATGATAAGAATCAGCGTGGTCCTAAAAATTTATCTCCATTAAGATGAATCATGTGGTCAGGCATATCTGCAATCCACACTTCTGTTTCCCATGCCAATTGTTCTGAGAATTTTTTGAATGTGGCAAAGTCAAGGAATGCTGTTACATAAATCTTACCTGCAGTCACATTGCCTGTCATGGATTCTATTTCTATAATACGTTTTGGATCCATCGGTCCAACAGATGTAACAGACTCCACAAAGTATATCCAATGTTTGTCCTCACGATAAAGAACAACGTCTGGCATTTTATCATGCAGTGTGATTTCAAACCCGAGTTGGGATAATTTTTCTATGTTTTTCACCATATCCTTCTGTATGGTGTCACCAACATACAAGCATTCAGAACCTGGGGCAAATCTTGGAGCAAACTCTTCAATGATAGCTTTCTGTAATTGGTTATGCTTGCCTGGACTAAACGTAAAGTCATGGTTGTTTATTTTGACAGGCATCTTTAGCATTTTCTTTTTTGATGCATATAGATTGGATAGACTGTCATGTTTTGAAAGGAATAGCGATAAAGAAACATTCTCTTCGCCAACACATCCTTCGCTTTCGTTCATGTCCTGAATAACTCTTAGAAACTCCCCTGTAATGCGATAACGATAATTAGGACTATTGGTGGCTTTTCCATTATCCTCAATGAGAGCAGCTGTCCTAAATGGATGCATAGCCTGTTTACGGAATGTTTCTCTGGAATTTTCAGCATAAATAACCCCATAGTTATCTGCGATAAAAACAATCACATCGTGAATCCTAATCCAATCATTCGTTGCTTGATAACATGGCGTGTCTTTCTTTAATTTCGCCATAGCCAACAAGGTTAAGCAACAAAGAGTACTTTGCTGCTTTGCTGGCATTTTTATCTGCTCTAACAGTTGTTTTGCTAATTCTAACTTATCCATTTGCTTAATATCTTATTACAGTTTACTACTGACAACTCCTTGTGCATCAACTCTCTGCCCATTTCCTCGATTACATCTCGTTCTGGTATAGGCATTTGATTGATTTCCGTAGAATTGACCTGAGTTGAACCATTCAATATTCTATAATAGCAGTCATATAGTGTGGAGTTTAGCAACACATATAGACCATATGTGATACAAGGTGAATCACACTTGATGAAGTTCACCTTGTTTTGAGTGCTGATATATTCAAATTGCGAATATCTCTGCTTAAGGTATATGCCACATTGCAGTCTGCGTTCTTCTTCTTTAGACGTAAAACGCTTCACCAACAGAAAATCACTGTTCTTCTGCAAATAACTTTCTCTTTCAGTCTTGATAACTTCACCATCTTTACCTTGTGGCCAAACAACTCTGCCCCCTTTGATGTGTTGTGAGTACAACAAAGGATATGCTCCTTCTTCCAGTACATTTCGCAACACTTCCCGAGTTCTGAAATCCACGATAATACCAGTCTGCATCTTCAGGTTTATTTCGGGAAGAGTCTTGTTAAAGTGATTTATTTTTTGAAGCACCTCTGCATCACTCTTATTCGTAACCAAATATACATATTGGTTTTTGCCAACCACAGTATCGTATGGTGTATCAAAACTTCTCACGTCCGAGAAATCTGATGTCGAAGATGTCGTTATGTGAATGGTTGAGGGCTGTTGTAGTGTTTTCTTTACCTTTACGATAATGGTTTCCTGCAAGACAGATTCCCCATCAAACACCTTGTCCCGGCTTTCAAACAAATGTATGTCTGTAATCACACAATTATTAAATAGATATTCTCTAAACTTTTTGAAGTATGCCCCCGAAGTCCAAGACCTTGGCACGATATATACCAGTTCCTGATTCTGTTTCAGATTGTATATACCCATTGCCCAAAACAAAAAATAAAGGTTGGGTGCGCCATGGCAAACTGATGGCATCGACTTTGCCTCTACTGCATCTTTCGGTATTTTCAAATAAGGGGGATTGCCAATCACATAGTCGTACAGACTCTCGTTCTCTCTGAAAAATGTATCTACGCCAAAAGATTGCGACGTAATATAATTCTCATTGATTATAGTAAACGAAACATTTGCGTTGCTCTTAATGATTGTCAGGTTTTCCTCCAATAGAGGCAGTACGAGGCTGTCCGTCTCATAGCAAGTGATATGGATATGACCTTTATAACCATTATCCATAAGCCTTTGTACAACGGCTGCCGACAATATTCCAGTTCCTGCTCCAGCATCCAACAAACTCATTTGAGGTTTTGTAGTGTCATAATCGAAGAGAGAAGCCATATACAGAGCTGTGGTCACGTTCGTAAAGAACTGACCATACTTTTTCCGTTTCGCTTTTGGTACTGCATTCATGAAACGGTCTGTATTCTCAATTATCAATTTAATCATACTTCCTCGTTCTTTGTATTATCAACAATCAATTCTTTGAGTTCAACCGAAAGCAGTTGGGCTATTCGATATAGTGTATCAAGATTAGGCTGTTGCCTATTACAGCAATAAGCGTTGGTTGTACTAAAACTTTTACCAAGCTGCTCTGCTAACCATTTTTGCGACTTGTCTTGTTCTACCAATACTGCTTTTATTCGATTTAATTTCATACTTCAATGTATTTTGGGTGCAAAGATACTAAATAATCTCCTAAATATAGCATTATACGCTATAAAAGTAAGAAAAAAAATAATATTGAAGCCCTCTACAATAGATTTTTTGAAATAATTTAGACTATTTGCTATTTCGCCGCCGAATTAATAACCTGCATTGTCTATCAGCAATATATGCCAACAGAGATACAACTGAGGTACAAGACATCCATTTTCGCCCTATGTTGAGGTCACTAACAAGGCTCTCTTACCCCTCTTTTTCTTTTTCGACCGTCTCACTCTTTATGGCTGATGAAAGTGGGACTTTTCATCAAAAATGCGCTCTTTGGATAGCAACCAGCCAAAATTGCCCAAAATATTTTCATAAATAATCTTAAAACTGCTTTTTGCCCCTGTCATAGTTTTTTCTCTTTGCCGAGTGCCTTGAACTATAGATTTCCCCTGTTCAAAATTTGTACCGTTTTGAATTTGTTGTTTTTAAGAGAGTGCTGTGGCTCAGCGTGTTAGGAGATACAAAAAGGCTTCCACATGAACAGCGTTGTTCGCCAGATGTGGGAGCAGAACACTGACGTCGTGATGGTTGATACCGGTAATTCTTACGAAGGACTCTGCGAGTATGTTGGAGGCAAGTACATCAGCTATACCGACGAGCACCCTATTACGATGAACCCTTTCGCCATCAAGCGTGAGGAATTGAACATCGAGAAGATTGGCTTCCTGAAGAACCTGATAATGCTCATCTGGAAGGGAACCCAAGGCGAAGTTACCAAGACAGAAGACCGACTCATAGAACAAGTTATCACAGAATACTTCGAAGAATATTTTGTAAAGAAACAGATTGAAAACCTGTCGTTCAACACATTCTATGAGTACAGTACAGTCCGCATTCCACAGATTATAAAAGAGAACAATCTGGCAGGAATAGATTTGGCAGCATACAACTATTTGTTGAAAGACTTCTACAAGGGAGGCAGCCATGAGCTTACTCTCAATGAAAACCTCGATACAAAGCTGTTTGATGAGACCTTCATAGTCTTCGAGATTGACTCCATCAAGGACGACCCTCTTCTCTTCCCTCTCGTTACACTCATCATCATGGATGTTTTCATCCAGAAGATGCGTATCAAGAAGAACCGCAAGGTGCTTGTTATTGAAGAGGCATGGAAAGCCATAGCATCGCCAATGATGGCAGAGTACATCAAATACCTCTACAAGACAGCCCGTAAATTCTGGGCATCAGTCGGTGTGGTCACTCAGGAAATTCAGGACATCGTCGGCAGTCCTATCGTGAAGGAAGCCATCATCAACAACTCTGACATTGTGATGCTGCTTGACCAAAGCAAGTTCCGAGAACGCTTCGACGAAATCAAGGCTATCCTTGGTCTTACCGATGTGGACTGCAAGAAAATCTTCACCATCAACCGCCTTGAAAACAAGGAAGGCAGAAGTTTCTTCCGAGAAGTCTTCATCCGAAGAGGAAGTGTCGGAGGCGTATTTGGTGTGGAAGAACCCCATGAGTGCTATATGACCTATACCACTGAGCGAGCAGAAAAGGAAGCCTTGAAGCTCTACAAGAAAGAGTTGCAATGCGACCATCAGCACGCTATCGAAGCCTATTGCCGAGACTGGGAACTGTCAGGAATAACCAAATCCCTACCATTTGCCCAAAAGGTAAACCAAGCCGGTCATGTACTGAGGCTCAAACCCAAGCAAGAAAAAGGTCTCAATAGATTATAACAACAATTCATAAACGATAATTTTCAGGAAAATGAAACGCTATCTGATAATACTTACCCTCTACCTCTGTGCCGTAGTACCAACAATGGCACAGTACTACAGTGTGAACTATGACAAGCGCACCGTAGCCGAAATGACAGCAGCCTTTGCAACAGAGGCAGCTACCGAGGCGTATTATGCCCAGCAGGTAGCAAAGATACGTGAACACTATCAGGCAGCAGAGGTTGCAGCAGCAGGAATCTTCACTTCAAAGTTCCTTGACCGCAAAGCCCTCACCAATTTGGGACTATGGACAAGTGCCACCGAGAACTACTATTACCGCCGTATCTACAACATGGTATCGGCCAAGATCATGCCGAAGATTTGGACTGTGGCAGGTATGATGCTCAAAAGTCCTCAGAATGCTCTCTATTGGGGAAGCTATCTATTTAAGGTATGTGAAGAGACCAAGACTCTCTGCTATCAGTTCGAGTCTATCGTCACAAACAGTACCCTCTCATTCAAGGATATGGCATTTCTGGAAATAAACCAGGAACTTGCTGCTATTCTGAAACTCTCGGAGTTGGGCAACGTAGATTGGGAAAAGGTGTTTGACAACTTCTCCGACATCGGATCTAACTTCACCAAGGAAAACCTGAATGAAGACATTAACAACCTCTATGCCATGGGAGTAAATCTTGCAGCAGCAGGAGCAGGCAATGCCGTAGGTTCCATCCTTGGCAACAGTAACTTCGATGATTCGATGATGAACAAGGCAAGCAGTGTCATTGAAATAGCAGAGAATGTCTATGGACTCTACAATAACCTGTCAACCAATGCCGGCAACACCATTTTGCAGTTTGTTGGAGGAAGAGATAGCATTGCAAACCTCTTCTCTTTATCGAACTACAATCTGACATCCTGGATAACAGACTATGCTCGTGAAGGAATGGGGCAATACTACACCCAGCGATGGTATATCTATAGAGTTGATGCAGGAAATGTTACTCTATGTGATTACTATCCACCGACAGACAATGACGCTGTAATCAAAGGTGATCACTGGTATCGTATCAGCACAAAGGACAAAAACTATTCACCAACATCGGCAGAAAGAGAAGCTGCATTGAGAAACTCTGAAAACCATGCAGGTTGGAGCCGAAGTCAGGTTCAGCAACTGAACAACTCAAACGACGGCTTCAAATATAGTATGACATACTACATATCGGGCTATATACTCAGTAAAAAGAAAAAGCAGTATGCCAAAGCCTACGCTTACGAGATACATGTATCAAAGAGTTGGAACAACAAAGAAGTTGCCTATGAGGATGTCTTTGATTCCTACACGATGGACTTGAAGACCTTCAAGGCAGGGCTGAATGCACGTCTGGCAGAACTCAATGACAACGAGGAAGGTTACACTTATTACCTTTCAAGTGACCCAAAGAGATACTACCAGACCACCGATGCAAAGAAAATTGCAGGATGTGAAACTGCAACCATCAGTGTTACTTGCCATGATGGAGCCAAACTAGGTGAAGGATCCACGCAATACAAATGTTCAAGTTGCGGAGGCAGCGTGAGCGGTCACACCAAACAGTGTGCGATGGCCACAAGTGTCACCCATGAGAACGTTGGCACCTCTGAGATAGACACCAAGATTGCGGAAACCGAAAGAAAAATTGCCTCCCTCCAGTCCGAGATTACAAGATTGGAAGCTGAAAATACGGAACTTCTCAGGAATATAAAGAGTTCAAGTGTGGAAGACGCAGCAAGGTATCGCCAACAGTACAACGCCAATAAAGACCGTATTACAGCTTTGAAGTCAGACAAGAACGTAGCAGAAGCAGAACTTGCCGAATACCAAAAGGCAAAGCAAGAGGCTATTGATGGTGAGAATGCCGTGACAGATGACTATTACCGCATACCAGCCATTATGCAGGATTGCAAGACAGCATACAATCTCAACTGGAATGGTTCAGGTTCGTGGGAAGGCAACACCTTTGTCCGTACAGCATCCATGCCAAACATCAATGGTGTCATTACCTTCAAGGCAACAATCTCGATAGCTAGAAAGCCAAAGTATTTCCTTGGCATCAAGATACACCGAGCCATTGTGCAGATTTCCTGGACATTGACCACGCAGTACAGCGACACGCAAGTTGTAGCAGTCATAAATCTCGATCCTGCAAAGACCGATGAGGAAAAAGCTGACGAAGTGAATAAAAAACTGGCAGAGGTCGCTCGTGAATATCCCGACTGTGACCCAACAGTAGAATATGCAAAGAGCAACCCAGTGGAATCAGACGAAACCGATGACACATACCATTTGCTTTGGTCAAGTGATCGCCTGGAGATAGCACGTCAGATAGACAGCCGTCTTACCAAGATATTTGCAGACCTGGTGTCATTGGAGAAAATGATGCACTACAAGCATTCCATCATAGACATATTGAAAAGTGTCGCACCACCATTGAACGATGAACAAGGTAGAAGACAGACTCTCATTGAGAAGTGTCGGAAGCGATGGTTGAGACATGCTGCAAATAGTAGCCATTCGGATAGTTACAACGGAAAATATGATGACGATGAAGAAGATAACAATGAATAGCAAGATAATGGCAATCCTCATTTGCCTGTTGACCCTCTTGCCGTCAGGAGCCAAGGCGCAGATGGGATTTGACGTCACTTCTGTTGAAGCCTATATCAATGACCACAAGCAACAGCGCAGTCTGCTGCTTGTGCGCTCCACCTTGGAGGCAAGTAACAAACTGCTGCATGATTATAGTGGCGATGCCAACATCGGCTTCAAGGACATCAACAAGGAACTGGATAAGTACACCAGGGCATTTGATGTGATTGATATTCTGTATCAGACACTTCGCACCAGTCTCAATGTGTACAACACCTACGAGAACGTCAGTGACAGAGTTGGTGACTATAGAAAGATGCTCAATGATTTCAGGAAAAAGTGTCTGGAACGAGGTAACATCATGAGTACCGACACGCTGATAATCACTATCAACGCCAAGGCATTGGCAAAGATTGCTGATGAAGGTGATAACCTTTATAGGTCTGTCAGTGATTTGGTGCTATATGCAACAGGAGCTGCTGCATGTTCCACATCCGACTTGCTTCTCATCCTTACGAGCATCAACAACTCGCTTGACAACATAAAGAAGCATCTCAACAAAGCCTACTTCGATACCTGGAGATACATTCAGGTTAGAATCGGCTACTGGAAAAAGCAGGTGTATCGGGCCAAGAGTAAGGAAGAAATCATTAGTGATGCCTTTGGCAGGTGGAAAGGCGCAGGATATTTAGGCTATTAGGATAACAATTAAAAACTCAATGAATATGAAACATTTAATATCTTCACGGACAGCACTTTGCTTATGTGGCATGTCGTTGTGTTTCTGCGTATCAGCCCAGAGCTATGTGACATATAATCATGATGCAGCCAAGATGAATCAGATAACGGTTCAGGAGATTGGCGCAGGTGGACTCACTCCAGCATTCTATTATGATGTCTTTCACAACAGATACCAGAAAACAGCAGCTCAAAAGGACAAGCAAGGGTTCAGGACCTTAGCAGGAGTCTCTGCATATCAGCAGGTGGATATTGCTGACAGTATCAAGTCATCACTTACCAAACGAGCAGAAATAGAGGCTCTCAACATTGCAGACCGACAGATAGACCTTGCCTGGTTAGCAGAGGGAAGCAAGATTAACGCAAAACTCTCTTACTTCCAAGCAAATATAAACAGAATTGTCAGTGCTGGCGGTTCTGTATCTGACAAAACACGATGGAACGAATACTACAATATATTCTTGACAGCCATCAAAGAGACGCAGGAAGCCTATATGCCTAACGCTCAACGCAAACAGCAGTATCTCGCCATCTATGATGACATTAACAGGCAGAACGAAACGCTTCTCTCGTTTCTGATTCAATTAAGCAACAAGCGGAAAACGTCCTCCTTGCTTGCTGCCAGACTTGAAAGGAGAAACAATGTGGCAAGCCTCGCTTCATCAGCTATCAGTCGTTGGCGTGAGGCAAGTAAAAAGAATACAGGAAACAACTCAGGAGGCAATGATGACTCCGATGACAACAACATAGTAAAACAATAGCCCATGGCAGATTCAAGCATCCTTTCCGATTTCGGTATCAATATCCTCGAACAGGAGATTGACGATGTGATATTCCAGACCAACGAGTTCCTTTGTGATGCTACATTCACAGGCTCACAAGGGCCGTTTTGGTGGATATTGCAGATGTGTATGGCTTTGGCTGCGCTGTTCTCGATTGTCGTAGCTGGCAGTATGGCCTACAAGATGATGGTAAAGCATGAGCCGATAGACATCATGAAGCTGTTCAAGCCCCTTGTGGTCAGTGTCATTCTCTGTTGGTGGTACCCACCTGCAGATACTGGCATATCTAACAACGGTAGCAGTTGGTGTGTACTCGACTTCCTCTCGTATATCCCAAACTGTATAGGCTCATACACACACGATTTGTATGAAGCTGAGTCTGCACAGATTGAAGACAAGTTTGCAGAAGTCCAGGAACTCATATACACGAGAGACACCCTATACACCTCCTTGCAAGCACAGGCAGATGTAGCCCATTCAGGAACTTCGGATCCAAACTTGATTGAATCCACTATGGAACAAGCAGGTGTGGATGAAGTGACAAACATGGAGACAGACGCTTCAAAGCTCTGGTTCACTTCTCTCACAGCAGGAGCAGTGGTCGGAATAGATAAGGTTATCATGCTCATTGCCTTGATAGTCTTCCGTATAGGTTGGTGGGCGACCATCTATTGCCAACAGATACTCCTTGGTATGCTGACGATATTCGGACCGATACAATGGGCGTTCTCTCTCTTGCCGAAATGGGAAGGGGCCTGGGCAAAATGGCTGATACGCTATCTCACGGTGCATTTCTATGGAGCAATGCTATACTTCGTGGGCTTTTATGTCCTATTACTCTTTGATATAGTACTCTGCATTCAGGTGGAAAACCTTACAGCCATTACCGAAAGTGAACAGACGATGGCAGCATATCTGCAGAACTCGTTCTTCTCTGCCGGTTATCTGATGGCAGCAAGCATTGTAGCGTTGAAATGTCTGAACCTCGTTCCAGACCTTGCCGCATGGATGATACCAGAGGGCGATACTGCGTTCTCTACCCGTAACTTCGGTGAAGGTGTGGCACAGCAAGCAAAGGTTTCAACTCAAGGCATATTAAGCAAAGTGATGTAAAACAGTAAACAATACAAAATATG